>Ga0214543_1000563_pt1 | contig 63554 bp, 28 predicted proteins | sample CNSS2metaG_FD_160094 | JGI IMG/M metagenome (GOLD analysis project Ga0214543, IMG submission 160094) | Root nodule microbial communities from cowpea collected in UCLA plant growth center, Los Angeles, California, USA - CNSS2 | ecosystem: Host-associated > Plants > Roots > Nodule | place: USA...
TTTCTCATCAATATACGTTTATTTAAAAAAAAAAAAAAGGTTTAAGACAAGAAAATAGTTTATCGAAATCTAATAAAAAATTGAAAAGCGTAATCACTAAAAAAAAAATCTATAATAATTAAGTCATAATAAAAAAACTAGTTATAAAAAAAATACAATGCAAATAATTTTTCCTTTTATGTTCATAAAAAATAATTTCACAAAAGGCTCATGCGATAAAAGAAATATTATCAAACGAAATGGAACATAATAGATGAGGAATGAAAACACAAATACGTACACCAATATTTTAATTTGGGTCACGTATCTGTATCTGACACGTATCGTATCCGGTACTTTAGGATATTCTAATGATATTTATCAATGAAGTATCTAATTTATAAGTTAATAGTACACTACAATAAAATTTTTGAATAGTGACCAATTTTAGTGACAAAATAATTAGTCACTATATAGTGACCAAATTGATAACTAAAATAGTTTCAAAAAATTATAATCGGTCTCTAAATTGATAATTAAAATAGTTTCAATAATGAATTGATTTTTAAATTGGTCACTAACATTAGCTACAAGGTTTTGACTACCAAAATAATTGGTCTCTAATTAGAAAAATTGGATTCCCACATTAACAATCATATATTTATTATGTTTGTAAGAATTATTATATATTTTTCATTATTCATATATATATCACGTATCTATCACGTATCGTATCCTATTATTTTAAAAATAAACTTATGGGCATATCGAATATGTGTTGTATCCGATAATGTATCGTATCTGTGCATCATAGTGTGTATGTAAAAACTTCTCTCTTAACTTTTTTGATATCTTAATTTATGTGACTTAAATCATTAGTGAAGTAAAGAGATCTCTGTTACAACATAGATGTCAATACTTAAATACTTAATATACAAGTCAAACAATTGATATATCATCTATATGTGACCACAAATTCATATAAGTTTAACCATTCTTCATGATTATTTCCATAATCAATTTAATTCACCATTACAAGAAATATTTTATTTCATTAATCATATCTACTTCATCTCAATTTAAATATTAATAAATCAAATCAACCCCTCCATTGCATTAATTTAATATCCATATATAATAATATAATAAAATAGTAAAAGATAAATCAATTTTAGCATTTAGAAATATTTAAAAACTCAATTCTAACATTTAGAAATATTTAAATCGCTAAGTGTGAGTTTTGCTTTGTTCTATGTAGAAATTTTTTTACTTGATAGACGAAAAATATTTATCATTTATGAGGTACGAATTGTCCATGTAAGAAACTTGACACATCTACTAACTTCAAATCTTAAAACTCAATGTTCATAAGTTTTCTTTTCTTATATGTCATTCAATTTTCTATTTATCCTCAATTTTAAGTTCTCATGCATTTTTCTTCTTATACGAGCATATGAAATTAATAAAATTCTTCTAATAAATTAATTTTAAAAACTATTTTTCAGAAATTACCACTCAATTATTATTTTTTCTTGCTTAAATTATTTTTTACTCTTATTATATAATTTTGCTGGCTTAAATTCATTATCAATTCTTCTTAAATATTTTGTTTTATGCAAACATTTTTACTTTATTAATTAAATTATAAATCATTCAAACAAAGCATACATTAATTTGGATAATTGTAAGAAAATTTTAAACACCAGTAATATTAGTATCAATATTTATAATATAAAAAAGTAACTTATATAGTATTCTTCTATTTCATCTTAATAAATCTTGCTAAGGCGTAATAATAAACTAAAAAAAAATGTATTGAAGAAAAGAATATAATGAGTGGATGAAGAAATGTTTAAATAGAGCATAATTAAGCTCATTAAACCTTAAACACTAAAAATATAATTCATTATGTAATTAATTATACCTTTAAGAATTATCAAATATACCTTTCTTATATTCTAATTAATATACTAAGTTACAAATGAAATTATGAAAATTAGGTTAAAATGGCAAAGTCAATTACTTTCGTATGAAATCAGCTCATCCGGGATTTCAACATAGATCCAAAGGCAAAAAATATCTGCACACCTAAAGCAAACAAAGCATTAACTCAAAATATCTTAATTATTTGTATTTTGGTAATATTTAAAAAATTATTATAATACTTAGTGTGGGTTAGGCTAACTAAGCCTTTTACATTTAAAACAAATAAAAGTTATTGAGAAGTTATGATCGACTAAATATGTAAAAAATAACTTAATAAAAATGTTTTATATACCTAAGAACATACGTATTGTGCTTAGCCGCCATAACATTTTTTGTTTTATAATGCAAAAATTGGGTTAGTTTACCAAACTTATATTTCACAATTATCCTACTGTCATGGTCATGGGAAACATGATCTAGTCAACTAGTAGTGTCGGTCTCTGACCGACCTCAAGGTATATCAATATACATAATATACATAATGGCCATATTTATCACTTGTGTACCACTCGATTGTCTTACTTTAATTATATACTTTAATTATATACTTTAATTATATAGATAATCAATCTAATAGTTTAGAAAGAACAATTAACCCTATTTTATAATGGATTACTTCAACCATGTTAAACATAATAATAAAGGTAAGAGAAAGAAAAAACAATTTTTATACTAGTTCGATTCAAGATAAATTTATATTCAATTTTTTTATAAGCAACCGGAATTTAGAAGATTTGCACTAAATCAATAGGTCTAAGAATTACAAGATCATCTAAATAATTTTAGACTCTAATGACCCAAGAACTTGATTCACCAATCAAGAACTCTCCCTAGATGCATTGTTTCACACAATGTTCAACTAGACATTCACCTATACAGCGAATAACGATGAAAAGAAATGTAATTCAAAAAGAAAAAAGAATGAGTACACCTATTGTTGTGCAGAAATGACAATTGGTCCCTAATGCCAAGCTTGATCTCTCAAGATTAACTACATCCTTAATCTCTTTGAACACCCAACAGGGTAATCTCTCAAGAAATCAAGAATTCTCTTTTCTCAATTTCTCAAATCAGGTTTTTGATTCTATGTTTCATGTTTTTTTAAAACAAATTGAGATTTTTAAAAAGGAGCTCTATGCTAGAGAGATTAATGGATTATAAATTTACCTAATTGATTATCGTGATTGGATTTTGATTGCAATAACTGCAGTGCGTCTCATGACTGATTAGATAAGTTGCTAATCCATTAAGGAATTCTATAACACTTATATTTATACAATTCAGGGTTGGATTAGTTAATATAAGTAGTTCTAGGCTTGGCTTACATTGATCCTAAGCATGCACTATCTATTCAAATGAAAGATTAAACTTATTACTAGTGGTGATGCTTACCCATGTTGCTTGACTTTGGATATCATCGAAACTTCATTTTGTTAAGTAAGCTTCCCCTTTCAACAAGGAGTGGCAAGGAAGGTGGATGGAGGGGAGGACCAGCCAGTAAGGATGGGTAATGGAGAGAAATGGTCAAGAAGGGTGGGGAAAAGGGGATAATGATACACATGGACACACACGTGTCAACACATGACAACGTCATTTGCCATGTCGAAAGACACTAATGTCGTTAGGTGAAGAAGACTTCATCCATTCATTTCAAAAATATTATTACCAAATAGAATCAAAGTTAGGCACAAATTTCAAAATCATAGTATAGTTGAAGGACTAAACACATAATTAATCCTTTAAAAAAATTGTAATTGTCTCTAAAGGTGTAAATTTGGTCGATAGCCCATGGGCCAGCCATAGCCCAACCTTAAATAAGCCCCCATTTTCTATGTGTATGCGGAGTGGGAATTGGGGGCGGTCAAATGAAGGGGTAAAAAATACCTTAGCTCCGAAAGCACCATCTTAAGTGGGTTAGGTCAGGGCTAAGGTGGATTTTGCCCTACTAAAAAACTGAATTAACTCTTAAAAATAATACCTTTAGACTGAGTCAAAGATTGGGCTAATACATCTCGGGAAAATGGGAAAAAAGCCAAGAAAGGAAGGCCAAGACTAGAAGGCCAAGACAGGAAGGACAGTCAAAGTTCAAGATGGCCCATTTTGGCTAAGGATGAAGGTCATGATGGGCCGGGTCGGATCGAAGGTTGAGACGGGTCGGCCTGCAGCACGATCGAAATTTGGCCAAATTCGATAATGACTGAAATTTGGCCGAATTCAACAGAGTCGACCATTGCTAAACTTCGGCCAAATTTGCCATAGTTGGTTGAATTCGAGCAAATCAAATCCAACAAAAATTTGGTCGAGACGATCACCGTCAAAATTTTGCAAAATTCAACCTAGTAAACCACAATCAAAATTCGGTTGAATTTGATCGATTCGATCGTGAGCGAAATTTGTTCAACTTTAGTCAAGTGAACCTTGACCGAAATTTGTTCAAATTCGATCGAGTCGACCCTAACCGAAATTTTGTCAATTTTGATCTAATGAAGCAGTAAAAAAAATACCTTAACTCTGAAAGCACCATCTTAAGTGGGTTAGGCTTGTCAAATGAGGGGGTAAGAAAATACCTTAGCTCTGAAAGCACCATCTTAAGTGGGTTAGGTCAGGGCTAAGGTGGATTTGGCCCTACTAAAAAACTGAATTAACTCTTAAAAATAATACCTTTAGACTGAGTCAAAGATTGAACTAATACATCTCGGGAAAATGGGAAAAAGGCCAAGACAAGAAGACCAAGACGAGAAGGCCAAGACGGGAAGACCAAGACGGGAAGGCCAACCGAAGTTCGAGATGGGCCATTTTGGCTAAGGATGAAGGTCATGACGGGCCGAGCCGGATCAAAGGTTGAGACGGGTTGGCCTGCAGCACGATCGAAATTTGGCCAAATTCGACCATTACTGAAATTTGGTTGAATTCAACAGAGTCGACCATTGCTAAAATTTGGCTAAATTTGCCATAGTCGATTGAATTCGACCAAATCAAATCCAACCAAAATTTGGTCGAGACGGTCGCGGTCAAAATTTTGCTAAAATCCAACCTAGTAAACAACAATCAAAATTCGGTCGAATTTGATCGATTCGGCCGTGAGCGAAATTTGTTCAACTTTAGTCGAGTCAACCTTAACCGAAATTTGTTCAAATTCGATCAAGTCGACCCTGACCGAAATTTTGTCAAATTTGATCTAGTCGATCCTGGTCAAAATTGGACCAATTTTAACCAAGTCAACTATGAGTTCGGCTAAGTTGACCCCACGTAAATTTGATCGAACTCGGCTGAGTCAGTCATGACTAAAAATTTGTCAAATTCAACCGGTTTTTCCACTATTTTGATTTAGCATGCTTTTTCCTCCTTCTCCCTTTTTTCTTCTTTCTTTATTGCTTTGTCTTCTTCTTCTTTCTCATCTATAAAATTATAAAAGTTAAAAGTATAAAACTGTAAATTATAAAACTATAAAATTATACAATTATAAAATCATATGTGACGAAAACTAAGTAAGGTAATCGGGTAAGATAATAGTCACATTATCGACTTAACCGTCACAAATCCATCCCCTCAACCATCATCATGCATTCGTTCACTTTCTCAACACTGGGTTCCGAACAGGTTTCGAATGGGGAAACCAACAGCGGCGTGCCCAAAGAAAGAAACTAATTGGGTAACAAACCCTCGCATAGGGGTGAAGGCGACGACGACATGGTCAGGCGACGACGACATGGTCAGCCGACGGTGGCCCCAGTCGCACGGCAGAGGCGTCGGAGGCGGAGGCAAAATGCAACGTTGGAGGAGGCGAGACCTGTGAAGACGAAAAAGCAAGCGCATTGGGAAAGAAGAGGCAAATTGGCGTTCGGCGCGACGTAGGAGGACTTTCTGTATCAGCCAACATTGTCGACGACGACTTTATCTGATCGAGGAAGACATGGTTGCAGGCAAGAAAGTTTTGATTTGAGTGTAAGCATGGCCGCAAGTTTCGAATGATGGCGCCTCGAGAAGGGATAGTAGCAGCAATGTAAAGGGTTTTGAAGATGAGGAGCTGCTAAGGATTTGCAGAATCAGGAACTGCTAGGGTTTTTCATGTTCATAAAAATTGATGAACTAGGCCAACATTATAATTAGAGTTTTTAATAGGTTTTCAAATCAATTATGAATTAAGATTTTTATTATATCATTTAAAAGAAAATTAATAGATTTAAATGAATTAGTTATTTAATTAACCCAAAAATTAAAAGAACAATAAGATATCAATAATTAAAAGGGGTAAAAATCTTATATTATAAAAGAAAGAAATTTTGAAATAAATATTTTTATAATTAAGATTATTTTTATTATTAATTAATTAAATAATTGTCACAAGAATTATAAGACTAATAGATGTCAGTGATAAAAATATTATATTATGATAATTAGATATAAATAGTGATACAAATTTTATATTATAAAGAAAAAACAATTGAAATAAATATTTTTCTATAATTTAAATTATTTTTATCATTAATAGATTTAAATGAATAATTTAATTAACATAAAAATTATAAGACTAATAGATATAATAACTAATAGTATAAAAAATCTTATATTATAATAATAAGATATCAATAATTAATATGATAAAAATCTTATATCATAAAGGAAAGAAAGTTTGAAACAAATTTTTCTATAATTAAATTTATTTTTATAAATAATAGATTAAAAGAAAGAAAAATTTTCTAAGGGAAACAAAATTAATATAAAAAAATATCTTATATTATAAAGGAAACAAAATTTGGAATAAACACTATTATATAAATAAAACTATTTTTACACTAAAATTTAAATGAATATATTAATTAATTAATTAACACAAAAAATTAGAAGAATAATAAAATGTTACTAAATAGTAATATAAAAATTTTATATTATAATGAAAAAAATTAAATAAATGCTATAAAAATATTAATATAAATAAAAATCATATATTATAAAGGAAATAAATTTTGGAATAAACATTATTATATAAATAAAACCACTTTTACAATAAAATTTAAATAAATTAATCATCACAAAAAGTTATAAGATTAATAAAATAAGAGTGATTAATTGTGATATAAATCATATACTATTAAAAAATTAAATAAATAACTTTTTAGTTAAATTATTTTTATAATTAATAAATTAGAATGAATTAATTAATTAACACAAAAATAGAAAAATAATAAAATATCAATAATTAGTAGTGATAAAATATTTATATTATAAAAAGAGTAAAATTTAGAATAATTATTTTTTTATAATTATTTTTTTTATTAATATAATTTAAATGAATTAATTAATATTAAATTAAAAAGGATAATAAAATATTTAATTGATCAATTACCTATGGATTTTTCGAAGATATATAATTAATGCTAAATTTTATCTACAGAAATATTTATTGACAATTAAAATTTGTATTACCAATGATTTATCAAAAATTTTATCAACAAAAATAAATTTATTGATAAAATATGTTAGTAATTACAATTTTAAAATCATTTCGTAAATCAAATTTATGGATGAAATTAAATTCATGGTTAAAATTTTGTCAATAACTCTAAAAGTTTTGCACTATGTATATAATAAATTATTTATTTCATATATGGACAGACATGAAGGATTAAGTAGCCTTACAATATTACCAAAATAATGATCATTCTGTCTAATTAAGATCATCTTCTTTTAAGCATACAAAATTATTTATTAAAAAATAAATACGGACTATATTAAAATGTTAAATCTAGCATAATTAATTATATTTAATGACATTTTTGGATTTCTAAGCAAAAACATTTATGCTGTTATAATTTTAATGGTTGACTAAGCTTTTTTCCATAGTACCATTAACAGTTGTTCCTTTTCCCCCATTATATATTTCGGATCAACCTCATTTCTCTTGTATACATGAATGTTCTTCACCAAAAACTGAGAAAAGGTGCAACAATGGCTATCTCTATTAAAAGTGTTTCATTCTTATGGGTTCTGATCCTTATACTGTCATCTGCACACAATTCTGGGGTTTCTGCACAGCTGATTATTCAAGTCACAAATCGTTTGGACAATGGAAGTTTGGACTTAACTGTTGCTTGTCCAAATGTTGAGAGTAAAAGCTACCTTCTGCACGGTGGTGAGTCTCATCAGTGGCTTAACAATGCTGCTTCAACTCAATCTGGAGGTCCACCCTTCTCCTGTTCCTTTCAATGGAAAGGTGCTTCTCACATGTTTAACATGTATGATCCTTCTAGGGATTTTGATTCTGATGAGCTTCACTGGTATATCAAAGAAACTGGACCATGTAGGCTCTATAACCGTCCCAAACAACCTACAATTTGCTCAAATTGGGAGTGAATTGTGTTTTATCATAATTTCTGGTATCAGTTCTAGAATCTAGGGTTCACAGTTTAGAGTTTTGTTCGCAGATATACCCTTGTTCTATCATCTGAATAAAAGAGTGATATCATTGATTCTTCATGTCTCTGAAATTCGAGTTCAGAAGCTCTATTCATGTCACTAGTTTAATTGCTATTGAAATCTCAATAGGGAAGAAGAAGAAGGAAAGATTTTCTGCGAAACCAAAACTTTTACATTTGTTTTCCGGTGGCGATTGCGTCTTCTCCATCACGCGTTTTTCTTTTTCCTCTTTATTTTTTTTCCATCTTTTAATTTAAAGCTTAATTAATTTTTAGTTGTACTATAATGGAGTGTTATTTATTGGCTCCGGGTAACCTGTGTTAATGACACCGGTTATCGTTAACAATAATTAATATTCATTAAATTTTATAAAGTTTCATAGTTAATTATGATATAATAATTTTTTATTTCAATAATTATTAATAGAATTTTAGTTTATTTATTGAGATGATAAAAATATCCATAATATACAACTATCTCTATAATTTTTTTATGTACATTAATAAAAATAAAATAATAAAATAATTTTAACATACTTATAACATTAAAATAATTAAATAAAAAATTTAATTTTATCAAAACTTTAACTTTCTATTTTAGTTTTTATTACATAAAATTCTTTAATGATTTTTATATTATTTAATATGACATTGTATTAGTCATTTTGATTATAAAAATTATTGTATAGAGTTTTAAATTTATTTTAAATATTATTGTATTATATTTCTTTAAACCAAAACTGTGTTATAATATTTATATTTTAAATATATTTTATTTAAGTACATTATAACTATATGTTAACATTATTTTATTATTTAATTATTTTAAGTTTTATTTTTATGAATCAAATAAATTATCAATTACAATTGTATAATATTTGTGCATATTTTTGTTCTCTAACTAAAATAAAACTGCATTAATAATTATTGGAGTCAGAATTCATTTAATGTAACATGCATTATTTTATTATTTATTTAGTTTAATTTAATTTTTGGTAATAAACTTTCCAATTAAATTTCTTAATTGTGTGAATGTAACATTCAATTTAATAATAAAACTACTAAATAAAGAAGTTCATAATTAATAACACAAAACAAATAAATCAAACTCGTATATTTATACCGTAATCCAAACATGACTTAATAATTTAGAGGATAAAATTGTAAAAATAAAAAAGGACACAACACATGTGCAACTCTCTATACATGTAGTTGTTGTATTATTAATATTTTTATTACTACGAGATATTATTACAATGGTATTATATTATTATTATAGTTAGACACACATCTTAATTTTATTTACTACGTATTTCAATTACTTGTCCTTTTTTTATATTTTCTTGTTGATGTATATCTTTATATATAATTATAGATTATTATCGTTAAGATTAACATTGACTTTAATATTTATAGCATAAACATTATTATTATTATCATTAGTTTTTTATTATTGGTATCATTATTTTTTTTATTATTATTACTATTTATATTAATATTATTATTATTATTATTATTTTTAATGGTTAAATAAATATAATAACAATTATATTATTATTCTAAAAAGATTTGAAATAAAAAAATGTGTGTCACATGCTATTATAATTATTTCGTAAAATCAATTAATTGTACTATATTGTGATATTAATTCTATTTATTATATTTAGAATTGAAATTATTATTGCATCTCTTACATTTACTATTTCATTATTTTAATAACAACATTTACAACAATATAACCTAATTTTTATGATATTTCATTATATAATATTTTCACTATTTTATTATTTTAATATACAAAATAATAAAAAATACAACATGTGCGTACACACGTGTCAGTCTACTAGTTTAATAATAAAACTATTAAATAAAGAAATTCATAATTAATAACACAAAACAAATAAATCCAACACTTATATAATATATTTATACCATCATCCAAACATGACTTAACTATACAAACATAAGAAGAAATCTAAAGATTAAACCATTAAGGGTTTCTATCAAAACTTTGCACATATCCTATTCAGCCAACATCAAGCCTCAAGCTGAAGACTTATCCACATCCACTGATGCATCAAGGCTTGCATCATTCCATGCTTACACCACATTGGTGATCATAGCAAAAGAAAAGAGAATAGTACGAGACAAACAAAGGAACAGACAAGGTAAGCTAGCTTTATAAAATGATATAGATGCATTATAAAATAGTCCATATGTATATAAATCTCCAAATTCAAATTATATAACACAAGCACGCAACATGTCATATTATAAACCAAACTCTTTTAGACTCGTGTAGGGATGTATGCACAGATTGCCAATGGTTTATTAAGAAAGATGGACCATGTAGGGATGAACCAACTAACAACGCATTCATTCCCAAATGCTATAAATGGAACTAATCTCTTTCATTTCATTTAATATCTACTCTCATTCAACAGATTTTTTAGGTGATTATATAACTTGTATTTCACTGAGAATATTTTTTAACTAATATTTTAGGGTTTATCTCTCGATGCAATTGTTGCTGATTTAGTACATTTATATACTAACGAGATATAATTTACATAAGAAAATTATTAAATTTATTGTATTGCTATTTAAAAATTATTGAATTATTTATATTCTTTATTGATTATATACACAAGATGTTTAAAGTGGTGAACCATCTTCAAATAATGTAGCACAATAGTGGTAGAAGCAAAATAGTTTATGAATAAGTTTAAATATAGAATTGTATTATGATTTGACAATGATTTTTAATATTGTTTTTTTTTTTTGTGTTTGGATATTTGAACTCTTGGGCACTTTTTTTTTTATACTTCCATATAGGGTTTTAGATTTATAATTTTTTTATATAATTTAAATTGTTGTTATTGAAAAAGTATTATATTGAATTATTAAAATTATAAATATATGTGAATAATAATAAATAATAAAATATTTTAGTTAATAATTATTTATAATAGTGACATTTATAAATGTCATAATATAATGTGAATTATGACATTTATAAGGGTAGCTGTTTTTATTGGATTTGTTTTTCAGTAAAAAAATAACGTTATCTTTAACTATCAATATTTATCTTTTTAAAACGTCACTTTATATAATGTGGCGTTTGTTTCGACGTCTTGCTTTAAAATGCAATATTATACTTTGTAGTGAAAAGATCTATGGCGTTTTCGAAAAACACTACACCTAAATAGCGTCGTTTGAAAATGTAAGGCCCATTAAAAATGTTTTATTATTTTCTGCCCTAAAGTAAAGGGTTGCCCCTTGTAATTGGGCCTAGGACTGGCCCAAGTGATATAACCGAACCTCAAGTCTACCCTAACTCACTTTTCTTGCTCGTTCTCAGAAAAACCTTATAGCCGCAGTCGTCTCCCGCTCCGTTAGGGTTTGGTGTCACCTTGGTCAAGTGAGTTCGAACCAGTGTTTCCCTCTTCACTTAAGTATTTCCCTCAACCGTGCTTGCAATTTCTGTTACTGTTACTCTGGGTAGCTCATGTCTCTACTGCCTTTCCTTTTTCCAGCTCCTTAAGTCGTCCCTGAGCTAGCATCGGAGCTGTTATGCTAATTAAGTTTGGTCTAGGAGTCTTCTGCTAAACCCTTCCAGGTAAGAGAAGCTAGAAACCTTCTATTTGGTGTGATTAGTGTTCGTTTTTCCTTATTTTGTGTTTGTCTGAGCTTGCATGTTACTGTGGATGTATGTGCTGGTTGGATTTATTGTTTGGGTATGAAAAATATAGTTGTTGCAGAATGAACAGTGAGCGAGACTTGTTATTCTCGCCCAAGCGACCCTATCTCGCCTAGGCGAGACTTGTAGAGGACAAACCCCAGCTCGCGCTCGAGCTCTCGCTCAGGCGGAGGGTCTTAGTTTGAGTGAAGTACCATCTCGCTCAGGCGAGAGACGCTCGCCTAAGCCAGAACGCATGGGAGTTCGAGGTGTGTCGCTGTAGTGCAGCCTAGGCGAGGGACCTCACCTTTGGGCGAGGAGTGGGCTCGCTCAAGCGAGAGAGGATTTGCCTAAGCGAGTGCGCGAGAAACCTCCTACTTCCGCTGACGTGATCTCGCCTAAGCGAGAGCCTGTCGCTTAAGCGAGGGAACTCCTCTCGCCTGAGCGAGGGCTTCTGGCTTGAGCGAGATGCGTTGTGGGTCTTGCTGTTTCTTCGCTTGAATGCTATATATAATGTTTGGTTGATTGATTGGTGTGTTTTAAGTATGCAGTATGAGAAATAGCATGGAATATATGTGGTATGGAATGAATTGATATATTGATGTGGTCTTAGCATGTAAAGTGAATGGGATATATGTTGTGGAAATGGCAGTTGTATTGGTATAAGATGAGACTCTATACTCATGAGATTGGTGAATGAGGTAGTATTGTGCAACATGGAATATGAATGGGAAATTGGTCACAAATGTGCACACGAGGTTCGAATGCATGATTATTGTTACTTGATTGTATGAATGTATCTAGTATGAGTCAGTGCATAATTCCTTGGAGTTTCTAGGTGAGACTTCAGGGTCGTGCTTCAGTGGTCGAGACGTAATTTCATGGCCCCTGATAGTGGGTGTTCATGGTGGTTCCCCATCTATATAACTTGGTAAGGATTCAAGGTAAGGATTGTATCCTAACATTCTAAGGAGTCAGTTAGTCTCACTTAGAGCGGACTGACTCCTGTGGTGAGAGTAGTAGGAGGCCTGAAATCCATTAAGGACTAACCTTATGTGTGAGGAAAATTGATTCATTGTAACACTTGTAACACATAGCTCGGGGTTGAGCAGAGGTATCCACCATAAGTGCAAGCATTCGCTGAATCCGACCAGGTTATATGTATCCCGATGAGTCGAGTCGAGTCTTAGTGTATTGTTTTGAAAAGTCATAACATGATTGGATGATATATGTGTATTGGATTGTGAAGGTATATCTGATTGCATGATAAACATATTTTGGATTCTAGCTTACCCTTCTGTTTTGTTGTGTGTTATGTTGTGTGGTTCTCTCTTTTGCAATAATCATTAACTTGTTGATGTGAGCAGATGCGAGTAACACCCGGGGTCAACAGGGAGATGATGGTTCCGCGGCTTAGTCAACTGGTCTTGGACTTTTCCTTTATGTCTTTTGCTAGGGCAATGGCCCATGTATTATTTAATTTGTACTGTGTTTCTTGGTTACTTTAGACCTCGTATTTTATCTTGTTCGGCATCGTGGTGTGCCCGAAGGTTTCCTTTTTCATAACTCTTGGATATCTTTAAGGAGTGAGTTCCTACTCCGCATCTTTACTCTTATTATCATTTTGCGTGACGTGTCATTGAAATAAGTTTATTTATTTAAATGGGACGTTACAGAAAACGTCGCAATATACCAAAATAAATGTTACAACTTACACGATTTTTTGTTTTGTTACTCTATCATTTGATTTAGAGGGATGAACTTTGTTATGATTATTTAAATTTTGAATTAAATCATTCCCACTAATCAATTAATTTACAAGAAACTTTGCATTTCTTGATTCAATGATTATTTGAGTTAGAATTTATTTAATAGAAAAATTAACTATGAATTTTATGTTTATTAAGTATATCTTTAGAATCCTAATTAACATTTTCCAAAGAGAAAATAATATCTTTTGAAAAAGTCCTGTTAACCAATGTCGCTTAAGGGTACTACTGCCTAAGATATAATTAATGAACATTCAATTTTGTAAAAGTTCATACTTAATTGATACAAGATACATTGAATTTTAATGGCATATATTAAACTTCAAAAGATACAATATCTATGTTAAAAATTTATTATTATTGGTTTAATTTTTGTTCTCTGCATGATTTTGATAAAGTGATATATATATTATAACTTTTATCAATGTATAAAAAAGATATTCATTAGAATTTAAAAATTGAAGTAAAGAGATATTTAAAATATATTTTAATTTGAATATTTGTTTTCCTTTTATATTTTTTAAAAATATTTTTAAATTTTATTAACTAAGTTTCATTAATGTTTGCAAATTTAATAAATATTTGGTTCTCATAAAATTTTATTTGGTATTCAAATTTGAAATTTATACAACTATAATTTCTTTTTAAATATTTGATACTGTAGAAACAATCATTCTTTTAATCTTGAATATTTGATATTGTTATCTTTCCTTAACCGTAATTTTTTATTATTTTATAAAAATTAATTAATTAATATTGAATGGTAAGCAAGTACGGGTATGAGTACAATTATATACTCGGTGGGATGGAGATAAAAGAAAAGTTTGATACAATTGGATTTAGTATGGAGATGAAGATGATTTTTTCCATGCAAATGTGTAAATGATAACGAAACTCGTCTCGTCCCATTGTCATCCCTAGTTGAAATGAACACACCTTAATGGGACTATTTGCAGTGAAATTTTATATTTTATTTTTAGACAAAACAAAAGTAAGTATAATTCACATATATGATGAGTTAGAAATAGAATGAATACCTTGAGCACATTAGGCCAAAACCAAAAGAATGACCATTTTGCAACCAAGTTCATTTTAGTTTTACATGCACAGCATCCATACATTGGGAAAATTAACGTCATTATTTTACCGTGATTTTTTTGTTTCTATGTGAAAATGTGTAAGTAATGTTTTTGAATAACTTTTCTTAACTAATATACGTATAAATAATTTTTAAACATAGTAATATATAATCATTTTCCACGTCTTCTACAGGATAACGATGAGGCAAATCCTTTTATTAATGCATATAAATGTTTTTTATGTTGTTAATATTTCCTTATATTAACAGAATTATTAAATATATGCATTCAATACGTATAAATGACGATGATCTCTTTTGTTGCCAAACTTAAGCATCTCAAAAAAACAAGAAAAAAAAAATTGAAAGTAAATTTTTTATAGTACACTTGTCAATATGTTAAGGTATAAAAAAAGGCAACCTTGTCGATACTAAGAGAGAAAATAATATTTTTTGAAATTCATGTGCTGAAAAAATTGTCAATATGATTCAAAAAGACACAAATTTGAGATGAAATCTTTCCATTGAGACTAAATAACAGTAATGGAAAAACTTGAAGGCATTAAAAATTTATTAAATCCTTTAAAAAAGATAAGAGAAGAAAGTTTAAAAATTGAATGTTGGAAAAACGGAAAATGAAATTTAAAGAGCAATGAATGGTTGTGATGAGATGTTTATATATAGAGAGGGTGTAAAGAGAAGAAGTGGTAGAAGGTGGAAGAAAATGAGTTCATCTGGTAGAAGTGTGTCAGTGGTGTGGGTGGTTATGTTGATATTATCAATGGTGAAGAATGGTATGGGAGAGAAAGTTGTGGTTAGGGCTACGAATTCTTTGGGAGAAAATGTGAACTTAGACATTGAATGCACGGTTGATGAAGGTCCACCCATTACTCTCATCCCTGGAACTTCTCATCAATGGAACTATTTCTTTGATAAGGAATTCATATGTTTCTTTCAGTGGTTTGGTGCCCAAAGCTCCGGCTATCACTCATTTGATATGTTCGTAAAATCTAGGGATAAGGCTTCCAACCTTTCGTGGTTTATAAAACCAGATGGACCATGTAGGGTTGCACCTGATGGATCCTCTCTTTGCTTTCGCTGGAAAACTTAGATTTCATCTTCTTTCTTCCTTCAAACTATGTATTATCATTCAAATAAAGTTCTGCCATTTCTGTCTCTTAATCAGTGGTTTAGCTGAATTGTACTATGCTCAATCTCCTTGAATATTCTAAATAACAGAGAAGATAGAAATAAATATAAAAAAGCCATGAGTAATATTTTTTTTTCAATTTTATTGAATACATTTTTATTAATCTGAATCCCCACGTATATATAAATTAGGATCGGAGATGTTTTTTGTGATTAATCCTTCCAAGGATAACAAGAGTTGAAGTGGTTGTAGAGAAACAAACATGGTCCATCTTGTTTAATAGTCCAATTACATCTCATGCATCTAAACTCATCCCTATTTGCTTCGTATATAGCAAACTTATGAATAACATCTTTTTTCCATTGAAAGGAACAATGAAACAACGTTGAAGAAAAGAAGTTAACCGCAAAACTCCACACAAAAGAAGAATTGGGTGAAAGAATTTGCAGTCCAAGATCATCATCTGCAGATTTGCAATGAAGGGTTAGGATCAATCCTTCTTCTAAAGAATTTGTCACACTTAAATGACTTTTATGACTTCTTATTTCAAAGCCATTGGTGCTTGATAGTAACCTCAACCACAAAACTAAGAAAACACTTCTTACAAACACAGACATTGCACCTCTTTTGTTAAACTTTCTTCTACCTGCGTTGTTATGTGAAGGTTGAAAAGGGTTAAAACCTGTGTTGGAACATAAGCATGCAGATGAGAGGTTTTAGGCCAAAAGAAATATCTAAATATAACATAATATTGGCTAAGAATAAAGTGCACTTAATTTCATAAAACTGTTTTCTTCAAATTCAAACCGACAATTTATTATGATTTTATTCCTCTTGGTTACTCTTTCCTTCACTGCACTGCATAATTCCAAATGTATTCATTTACTCAGATTTCAACTGAACTTTAACTCTCTTTTCTAGGGTTACTGTTATAAAGTTTTTCTGTGGTTTTTATCCCTATAAAATTTGAAATAATTGTTACTGGTCTTTATAAAACGTGTGAACTTATAGAAATATGCCTTAGCAACTTGAAAATGACTCTTTTTTGGGTTATAAAAGTAATTTCTTATGTGTTATATAATTGTATTGTGCTAGCATTGTTTTGGTATAAAACAAAATGAGTGATTATTAGTATTTTATGTTGAATGATAGAGATATTGACCTAGAAAGTTTTATATTTGGTATTTGGACTAATGTTCCATTGAAAACTTTTGATAGGAATATTGGTTTTAACTAAAATGGTAAGAATTTGTGTTTTGAAAGTTGGGAAATGAAATTGATGGTCGAATTCAATTTCAATCAGCCAATATATGAATTTTAAAATAGTAAAATTCTTATTTTTTTAAAGTAAAATTTGAAATAATGTTCACATAAATATTTGGAATTTCATTTTTTTATTCAAAAACAATATATTTTACCATAAAAAATTTTAAATTTTCTATAAAAATAAATTCACTTGTAAATGTGATTTTTAATATTTTTATAAAGGCATAAAACGTATTGTACCCATGTTAAAATCACAATTTCTTACTTCTATATGAGTAATTTTTACCAATATTATAATTAAAAAAAATAAATCTAATATTTAAAACAATTAAACTTGTACAAAGAGAAATAATATCTTATTTATTTGAATATAATTGCTATTTTTTTGGATAAAACGTTAAGTTTTGATTTATTTTAACTGCATGGTTATAATATATTGATACTTTTAAACTTCCCCTACCTTAACTACTTTTGGATTTTCTTTTACATCCGCGGGCCCAATCTAACAAAGAAAGTGGCTATTAATATATATATATATATATATATATATATATATATATATATATATATATATATAAAAAAAATATATTTATATTTATTTATATGTATTTATATATATATATTATAGAGATATATATATTTTTGTCCCTTAAGTCTCAGTAAATTTTGGAATTAGTTTATTTTGAAACTTTAAATTAATTTAATTTTTCATTCTTCAAAATACATGGATTTACTTTTTTTAATCCAATTTTTGTTAAATTTATTTGACATTTCAAGCGCATTTCGTAATAATATTTGACTTAACATTAAAATAAAAATGTATCAAACATTATATATAACTCAAATACAATCTTGAAATGCATACGAAACATCAAATAAACCTAACAAAATTTGATTAAAAGAATTAAATCCACGTATTTCAAAAGATGAATGACTAACTTGGTTCAAAATTTCAAAATAAATTAATTATAAAATTCATTTAAAATTAAGGACTAAAAACATATTTAACCATGCACTAAAAATACTATATAGTATATTTAGTGTATCAGTATAGAATATTTACTTCAATAAATTTTCCTTTTTACTATTTTTTATTTGTTTTAAAAGAATTTTTCTATATCTATAATCTATAGATATAAATACATATTTGTTACCCACCAGGTATATTTACAAAATATGTCCAGACATACACGACACCCGTGTATACGCTATAGTTATGAAATGAATTTAGTTTTCGTCCTTAAATAATTGTAAAAAATTGCATTTTATTTTTAAATTATATACTCTATAAAATCCATGATGAAATATATTATAATTTAATTTAAAAACAAAATAGAATTTTTACTAATAATTTAAAAAGAAAATATATTTAACCCAAAAGTTATATATATTATAGAAAGCTTATTCCATTAAAAAAAAATAACAACCGAAAAAAGGAGATACAGAACTTGGAAGTCCCAAGTAGAGATTCCAAATCCCCAACATCTGCCGCGTTGCGTGACGGCTTGTCGCAACTCCGCCGTGAGCGGCGAGCCATCTTCTTTAGGTTAGGTTCGCGTTGCGCCGCTCTTTGTTTGTTTGCTCTCGAGTCCTTCTCTGTTCCCTTTGTACATTCCATATGTTGTTTCTCTGTTGATTTCATATTTATTGGAAGAACAGTTTGAAGTTGAAAAGTTGTTAGAGAAAATTGCTGCTTTTGAACCTAGAGATCTTGCTTGAGCTTTAGATTGTGTTAGGTAGAAAGTTTGACTGTGACATTTTACTTCATTTTATTATCTATTGTTGTGGTTCTATTACTTCTTCATCACGGCCTTCCGTTTCCTCTGTTTCTATAAAGTTTAACACGTGTGGGGGTGGAGGAATGCTAGGAAATTGGTTTTAACCTATTGATTTAAGGATGTTAGAAGAAATTAACGGAAGCAATTTCATGATGATTAATGTTCTTGAGAAATTGGTTTTTAACCAAGCCCAATGATATGCAATCCATCTCATCTAGTGAGATAAGGTGTCTTTATGGAAAAAACTTGCTAATGTCAGTTTGAATATATATTTTCTGTTATTTTGGGGTGTGTGAGAAGAGGGACCAGGTCTTATTTTCAGAGTTGGTTATGAATGGAGAGCAACAGCTCTCTGGAGGAGCTTTGGTCTATGGACAGGAATACTACTTCCTGTATTCCCCCTTTTGTCTTTTTATCCAATAATACAATATTACCATATTTTCAGTGTTCTTTGTCCTTTCTTGCAATTTCTGTTCTTGGTGTATATATGTATATATGTGGAGAATTCAATAACGGTAGTATGTGTTTATGTATGTATGAAGCTTTTCTGAGTAGTGATAGATTGGCACGAAAGAAGGATGAATCAGAACCCGCAATCAAGTGAAGGAAGACCTGACGATGATACTGCTCTCTCTGATTTCCTTGCTTCCTTAATGGATTACACTCCCACTGTAAATTTCTTTTTCTTTGTTATTTTGCTTTTCTTCTAATTTTCCATTTTACCCAATTTAATCAGTCTCTCCTTTGTTTAGATACCCGATGAATTGGTGGAACATTACTTGGCCAAGAGCGGTTTTCAGTGTCCAGACGTTCGATTGTGGGTTCTCTTATCTTTTATTTACTATTAATTTTTCTATATATTCTGCTTCAAAAAACAAGGGTCCATGGATTCAATTTAGGCAAGGTTATTTTTGTAAGGAAACAAGTTATTGAGTACCCTGTTTTCTGATGGGTTTCTCCTGCCCTGTGGTTATCTCGTCCTAAATTCATTCGGGTCATGCATGCTCTTTTGGGTTCAATTGTTCAGTTGATGTTTACTATAGAATTTCTTTCCCATCTTTCTCTGTCCTTATTTTAACATGAATAAGAAAAAGGGGCTAACGGTGTAATTAACACCTTTAGATCGAAAAGATTGTTAATTACATTTCATCTCGCTAGAGTTTGGACTGTTGGTTAATGGATGTCTAATTTACCCTTGTGCCGTTTGATTGAGACATCTTGTATTTATTTTAACTTCATTTGCCAGTTTACATTGGATCAAACTCACATTTTCCATTCCTTTCTCCTGTATTTTATCGTGTTCAATTTCTTAATGCTTCTTGTGTTCCTTTCTTTTTGATCCTGCGGTTTTGGATAGTAATCCTTTACCTGAGTTGATCTTTTTGCTGTTTTTGTTGTCATGCCGGAAGATATGATATAAATCAAAAGTTCAAGCATTTGCAAAATGATGAGTGCTTGAGTGATTTGATATTATGGTAGCTCGTTGATTTTTTCAGTGTAAAAATCAAACGTAGAACAGCTTTCTTCACGGAAATAAAAAAATCATCATTCTATGAACCCCACTATCACATGGACATATCTCAGTTGTGTCACTTTGGCCTTAAAGTTTGTCAATTTGAGAGTTTTGAAGCTGTTGAGAGATAAGTGGACTAACAAATAAAGATATAAGATTACTAGTTTATATTTCTTTTATGGTTTCTGAGAAAAATACAACTCTTATATATTTGTATGTTGTGTCTTACTCATCCTTTGGGATTCTTTAATATGGCACAGTCAGTCAGTATATTGGAAAGGAGTACTGACTGTTAATCACTTTTAGATGGAAAGTGATGAAATATGCTAATTGAGTTGATCTGATTTGCTAGCTATTTTATCTCTTTTCACTCCTACTCGGTTAATTTTGGATTTCTTTCTGTGCGTTGTTGTTTTGGACCTCTAATATAGTTAACAAGTGCCATTGTGAAATTTATAGATGTTCAACTCTTCTGGCATTTTGGTTGACTGTTGTTGAGTGCTCTCTATTGGATTTTTAGCCCTTGCATTTCTTTTTTCATATATTGTGAGCTTGACTAGAAATGCTCATCATTTTTTTCAGGACTAGATTGGTAGCTGTTGCCACTCAGAAGTTTGTTGCTGAAGTTGCAGGAGATGCACTTCAGTATGTTCATTTTACCTGTCCTTTTGTTGAATCTTTACCATCTACCTTTTGTTTTATTTTATTTTATTTATTTTTAACCTTGAATTACTGCATCAGAGCTAACTACTCATGTGTTAGTTAATTTTAGAAATATTCTTCTGTTGAACTTGATTTGTGGTTTCCTAAAATTTATTGAACTTTTTGCGAAAGTTTTTTTATGCATGTGAGATGAGTCGAGGAGTGTCTGAGAAACACCTCTTCCCTCATTTAGATGGTGTGAAAGAAAGTGATAGATCAGAAAATGAAAAAAGGAAGAGAATTAGAGTCGAAATTGAGGTTACCCTAAACCCTAAACCTGTTCATACAGGATGATGAGTTGTACTAAATGTTAATTGTAGGCACTGCAAAGCAAGACAAGCAACAATTCCAAAAGACAAAAGGGACAAGCAGCAGAAGGTTTTGACAGCTTTTAACTGATTTTGACTGTACATTCATTCTGTATGTGTAGCACTTACATTTCATTATATATAACAGGATAAACGTTTAGTTTTGACAATGGAAGACTTATCAAAAGCATTGCGTGAGGTATTGTGTTATGTTTTTAAGCTTGTATTTAGATCAATGTTATGGTTTTTATTGAGACATCTGATTAGAAGATAACATATATAATTTATTTTTTCTAGTTGTGTTGTTGCTATGTTATATTCCTTTACATTGAATCCACTTATTATCCTTTATGAACAGTATGGCGTGAATTTAAGGCATCAAGAATATTTTGCCGATAGCCCTTCTACTGGAACGGATCCTGCCACTCGAGAAGAATGAGTCTTATCTTTATTAGAGTTTCATGTGTAGTAAGTATTGCTTTATACCAATGCTAAATTGTATATTCTATTTATTTATTCATCTTTTGCTACTTCTCTAGTTTTACGTTCAGTATGCTGAAAGGAGTGATTGAGTTATAAATAAAATACATAGTATTAAAATTATAAGTTATTGTTTCTCTGCTTTTACGACCCTGTTATCTGGTAACAATAAGGTTTCAATGGTAATATATCGTTACAGCTTGAACACTTATTATTTGGCAATTTTATTGTGTTGCGAATTTTATGGATCATTATTATTTTTTTCTCTTATAATAGACAATGAGGTTTTTTCTCATTATACACATTTACATAATTCTAAAACACCAATGTTTCCTTTTCCAACTGTTTAGATTTTGATAATGGAATAGGAATTTAACTAAGACAACTCTATCTTTTGGATGCATTCAAATTTGGTGACATGACAACTATGAGGATATTGTTTAATGAAATGTTTGTGGATTTTTGAGAAGAAAAATGACAGTAGGTATGAAAAACAATATATCACTCAAAATTGAGCTTAAAATAAGAAATGATACAGATAAGCCTCTGGTATTTATATTTTTTTATATATACTTGGGAGTTGGCATTTATGACTTGAATTGAAAAATTGTATGAACTAGAAGAAGAATTAATATGCAATTGCTTTGAAAACACTTATTTTTGTTAACAAATCGAAATAGAGACTTGTTCTTCGACTAAAATTTGTAAACTTTGTTATCTGGTTTGGAGAGTTATCACATTTAAATTAGTGATATAATGTTATTGTATGGTTTTATGCAACGTGTTGCAAATAACTATTTTTTGAAGGTGTATGATGAAGAATTAAGGAGATTGAAACTATAAATTTAAATTAGGAATTGTGTAATTTTGTACTGTATCTTTGTTTAACCTTTTTATTTGTTTCTATATTTTTGTGATTAAAAAATCTTTTAAAATGTTAATTGCTATTATTAGACTTATTATATAGTTTATTAGATGACTCTAATTATATAGATAAGTTTTAGTCACATGTCAATAAAATAAGCAGTCATTTATTGACTATTAAGTTTTGATTCATTAGTGAATAAAGTTTATTTGTTTTTTTATTTTACTTTGTAAGAGAAATTTTCCTTGGGTTTGGATGATAATTTTGTTCTTATATTTAAATTGCTATTTTAAAGTCATGAATCTGTGTTAAAATATTCACCATTTCTAATTATGACATCTTTTTATCACTTGCATACTTTTTTGGATATTCTAATTTTTTAATTAATTAAATTGTTGTTATGAATATTCACGAGTTGTTCATTTTAATTTATAATTAGACATTCATAATCGTAATACGCTATTATACTAACTATGTGAGGGTATTGTCAATAATTATTTTGACTTCCTTTTTTTATAGAGTTTTTGAAAGTGGTATTCAATAATAATATTTTTTTTCTTATTATGTATAAGAAAAAAGATAAAAGAATTTGTGAGTTCTCATAAAGGATCATTAGAAGCATGATAAAATTATTCGCTTTCTTTTTTTCTAAATGTTATGTTTGGTGAGGTAATTTAGAAGAGTAATTTATTAATTTTAATTTTTTTTATATTAAAATATTTTGTTTGGATAAATAAATTAGAAAGAAATTTAAATTTGAAGAATTTTGAGAGGTATTTCAAATGAATAAAATAGAAGAATTTTAAATATCCTAAAAAATATAAGAAAATTGAAATTTCACTCTTTGTTACTCTCCTCTCACTTCATTCACAAAGATCGAGTCAAGTCCAATCAAGTTGAAGGTCGAGTCGAGTTAGCTTAATTTGAAGGGTCAATTTAGTTGGCCCAAATCAAAAGTCAAGTCGATTTGACTTAGGCAGAAGTTCGAGAAGAATTGACCTGAGTAGAAGAACAAGTCGGGTCGGTCTAGACCAAAAGTTGAGATAAATCAATAAGTCTTAGGTCGAGAAAATTCGGCACAAGTCGAATCAATTTGACGTATGTCGAAAGGTCAAGCAGAGTTGGCTCTGGACAAATGTCGGGTCGAAGGATGATGCAAGTCAGCCAAGACCAAAGGTTAAACCGAGTTGGGTCAAGTTGAAAGTCAAGATGAGTCAGGTCAGGTTGAAGGTTATGTCAGGTCAGTTCGAATTGAAAGTTGATACATATCAATTGAAGTGGAAGGTCAAGCCGAACCGATCCAAATCAAATATCTAGTCGGGTTGGACAAACCAAAAGTCAAGTCGTGTCGGTCCAACTTAAAGACTAAATCGAATTGACCTGAACCGAAAATTGAACCAGATAAGCCCAGACTAAAAGTTGAGTCGAATCAACTTGAACGAAATGTCAAACTGTAATCACACGAGATAATTGTTGCATTTTAAAAACTTTGTCGGAGTACAACAAGAAGGCATCTATACAATTTTTTTTTGTGTTGGTCAGATCATTAAATATATGTTTTGTACCTTGGTACATTAAAACTATTTTCAAATTGGTGGTACCTCAATTTCTTTAGTTTCTTTAATGAGTAGTATCATTTATTTCACAACAAATCTTTTCACATTCCAAACTCTATTTATATAGGTCAATTTTCTAGTTTGATACATCCTTAGCCTTCTTTTATTTCACTCTCTCCAATTTTTGTTTTGTTACTTTTTATTTCACTTGCTCCTATACTTCCAAATAGATATTTAGAGATAAAATTATAATAAAATAATAATTAATTATTATAATGATTAATTTAAATATTAATTTATAAAATAAAAAGTCTCTATTATAAATAAAAATTATAATTATTTATAAATTAAAGTATAAATTAATCTCTAACATCAAATAGTAAAATTTTAACGATCAATACATTAATGTTTAAATTAGTCTCTAAGTCTTTAATGCTATTAACATGATTAATCGTTTATTTTATGTGCTAACATTTTATAGTTTCAAGACAAAACAATGAGTAATTAAAGATGATGCAATTCAAGTAAGTAAATTGAATTTTTACTAATCCAAAAATCTTTCAGGTTGCACAGTTTCAAAGATATTTATAAACTAACACGAAATATTCTTTGTGTTATTGGTAAGTGGATATTCTTTGTATTATTGGTATGATTTAAAAGAAAGGATTAATTAATTTTTAAATACTTCATAAATTCAAATATATTAATATAAAATGTTGTAAAAGGATTAATTTTTATTATTTTAATAAAAAAACCATGTTAGATAATAAAACACCATTATTATATAAACAACAAAAATTCAATAAAAAATAAAACATCACAATTAGGTTTCAACACGCAGCAGATTTTTTTCAAATTTTACAACTTATATAACAATAACTACCAAAGAAATACACACATATGGAGATTCATAGAAGACACAATATAAAATAGAAAATGGTAAAATGCACAGTTTAAGAAAATGGGTACAGGACCCTACTTTTGAGTCAATCTTGTTGAATTCATAGGTCAACCCTCATATCATTTTGTCTCATTTGATTCCCACTTTTATCAATACAAAACAATTTTTCGAGTGTATCATTTGCAACAGATGAAAGTTGAAGTGGAAAGTATCATCAATGGCCTTCTCAAAATGGTAGCCTCTAATGCTGATTAAGGTCATAAACCCTCATCATTTCCCATAATCAATCACTCAACACTTTCAAAACCACCAACCATAGTTTTTATGTTTTGGTGACACTTCCATTACTTCACAAAAAATAATATTTACCTGTTCTTTCCACATTATCTTCACATTCCATTCTTCAACACTAATCATTTCTCTCACACAAAACTAAAATAATAATAGAATGAAATAAGTTAATCAGATTGAGAAAATTAGAAAAAAGAAAGTGAAAAAAATAACAGATTGAGTTTTACTGTAAATTCTTCAAAATCACTGGTTTTTTCTTTTCCATCCAAATACTATTTTAATTCTTTTCTTTTTCGTGTGACTTCATCATTTTCATGTCCAAAACATGTTGTGTGCTTCTTGTACCTACTTTCTATATGGAAAATAATTATTTAACAACTAAATTTTGCTAATTTTTTCTTACAAGACGTGTCATTTTTTTAAGTGGATTCTCATCTTTCATTTTTTCATTTTTGAATATTTCTAAACCAATTAAAAGATGATACCTCAGGTTATAAGATAAAATTGTCAAAATTTGATTAACTTATCATTGTCCTTCTATATATCTTCTATATATATTGAGTGACTCAAAATTTAGATGGCAACATGCTATTCTATGCATATCTATTCACATCCTAGGCATTATTATTATTATGTCTAACCCTAAATCTCATGATGGCATTCCCATTTTGGATCTTTCTCAGCCATTGCAGCCATCTTCTCTATTCTCTCTCTATAAAGCAAGCAAAGATTGGGGGGTTTTCTACATAATCAACCATGGAATCTCCAAAGATCTTTTCAGCCATATCCAATCACTCTCCAAACACCTCTTCAACCTTCCTTCTGATACTAAACTCAGACTTGGTCCTTTCTCATCTTTGAAATCTTACACCCCTCATTTCATTGCCTCTCCATTCTTTGAGAGCCTCCGAGTTACTGGACCTAACTTTTATGTTTCTGCTAACTCTTCTGCTGAAATTCTCTTTGACAAAAACGACTCCAAATTCAGGTAATCAATATATAAGTGTGCATTATTCCAATTAAGCTTCCCACTTTAAACTATTCTGGTGTCTCTTTCTTTGTCTTTTCGAAGTTCTACAAAATCTATAAAGATAAGATCAATTTATAGTATATAAATGAGTACAAATTTCACTTTATAAGTTGATTTTGTAACGTTGAATTAAACTTAAAGTTCAACTTTTAACATGATCAAAGTTACGGTGTTAAGCCTATCCTAACTAAGATTATTTGTTTATTATATATATTGTTTCTACACCATCCATTAATTTTTAGTTCCACATAGATATAAGACTAGTTCTGTTTATGCTATATCACTTTCTTTGTCTCATGGAAGTTCTCCGTAGTTTAAAGATAAGATCAATTTATATATAAATGAGTGCAAACTTTATTTTACAAGTCAGTTTTGTAAAGTTGAATTAAATTTAAGTTCACTTTTTAACATGACTTTATGTTTATCTTAGCAAAGTTTGTTTGTTTATTCAGTTTATTGTTTCGTCCATTATTAAATCATCCACTAATTTCTAGTCTGACATACACATAAGACCAGTTCTGCACACATATATAATTACAGACAAATTTATCTGAACATAGACTTGTGTTGTAAGCAGTGTGATGATTGAGGAATACTGTAGTAAGATGGAAGATTTGTCAAAGAGAATTCTAAAGATTGTGCTGATGAGCTTAGGGGAGGGCATTGAGAAGAAGTTTTATGATTGTGAGTTCAAGAAGTGCCACGGTTACTTGAGGATAAACAATTACTCAGCCGCAGATGTTATGGAGGAGGAAGTTGAAGGGCTTGGAATGCACACTGACATGAGTTGTATTACAATGTTATATCAAGATGAGATTGGAGGGCTTGAAGTGAGATCAAAGGAGGGAGAGTGGATTGGTATAAGCCCTTCAGAGGGAACCCTAGTGTTGAACATAGGGGACATGTTGCAGGCATGGAGCAATGACAAACTAAGGTCTTCAGAACACAGAGTTGTTTTGAAGAATCATTTGAACAGGTTTTCTCTTGCGTTCTTCTGGTGCTTTGAAAATGACAAGCTCATTTTGGCACCAGATGAAGTTGTTGGAGAAGGAAACAAGAGGATGTATAAACCGTTTGTGTGTTTGGATTATTTGAAATTTAGAGAGAACAATGAAAAGGGAAGATTTGATAAGGTGGGTTTCACAGTCAGAGACTTTGCTGGGATCAAGGCTCAATAATGTAGCTTAAGTTAATATATGCTCAGAAAAAAAAAATGTTCCATTTGTGTAATGTTTTGGTTAATGGAAACTAAATTGTTAGTGCAAATATTCTGTTATAATATATGACAATTTTAGTGATTCTCCCTCATCTTTGTGAATCATGAGGATACTAATAAATTACTTTAAACTTCAACTGGGTAGTGTATGGTTGAAGTTGGAAAGATAGTTAAATCCCCACCATGTACTTGAAAACTGCTGTCAAATAGTAATTAACGAACCCTACTTAATGCTACCATTATTTTATGTGTGTTTTCCACTTTCCACACCAAAAAATCTGTGTGCTTCGCCTTATTCATTCTTGGATAATCTGCAAACCTGTGTGCTCTTAGTTTTGTCTATGTTCCATACAAAAATAAACCGTTCCCTTAATATATACAACAAAAGCAATTGATAACGGATACAAATAAGTTTTTGTTTTTTTAATAATACTATGACTCCTATCATATTCTTTGACTCTCATCCTTTATTTATTTTCTGATGTGACATGATTTAGTACGAATGTACTATTATTTTTTTCTTTGAAAGAATTAATGGTCTATCGTAATTTACGTCAAACAGAGTAAAAGGTAGGAGTTAAATAGGGGTGATCATGGATTGAATTTTTAATCATCCAATCCATATCCATTTTGGATCCAAATAATTGGATTTGATTTTCGATCAAAATCCATTTTTTCAAAAAAAGTATATTGGATTTTTTAAAAATCCAGATCCAAATATTTAGATCAAGTTTAAATCCAGATCTAAATATTTGGATCAAATTCAAAATCCAAAATTCATTTTTCATAAAATAAATTCAAATTAAATTTTTTAAAACTTGTGTCCATATGACTGACACCATAGAATTTGGCAGATTTTTTGTCATGACCAACGAGGCCAAATTTCAGCATGGGATGAACTTGGATGACTTTCAAACGAATTTCGGTCGGGGACGACGTGACCAAATTTGGGCCAAGGTCGACTTGACAAAATTTCAGTCAAGATCGACTTGACTGGATTCGATGAATTTCGGCCATGGCCGATTTTGCCTAATACGACCAAATTTTGGTCAGAGCCGACTTGGCCAAATATGGTCACATTTGGGTCAGGGTCTGATCAGTCAAATTTCGGTCAGGGTTGACTCCACTAAATTCGTTAGTCAGGACCGACTTCACTGAATATGGCCAATTTTCGATCACAGCCGACTAAGTTGAATATAGTCAAATTTCGTTCGGATTTACTCGACCGAATACGGCTAAATTTGGGCTAGTGTCGACTCGACCAAATTTTGGTCATGACCAACTTGATTGAATTTGGCCAAATTTAGGTCAGGATCGACTCGCCTAAATATGACCAAATTTTGGTCGCGATCGACTTTGCCGAATACGACCAAATTCAAGCCAGGACCAACTCAGTCAAATTTTGGTTGAGGCCAACACGACCGAATTTTTACCGAAGCCGACTCGACTAAATTCGGCCGAATTTCGGTCGTGGCCGACTCAGTTGAATACGGCCAAATTTTGATCGTGACCTACTCATTTGAATATGGCCAAATTTCATCCTTAGCCGTCTCAGCCGAATACGACCAAATTTGGGCCAGGGCCGACTCGGCCAAATCTCAATCGGGGCCAACTCGATTGAATTCGACCGAATTTTGACTGGAGCCAACTAGGCTAAATACGACCAAATTTTGGTCGCGGTTGTTCGACCGAATACGGTAAAATTTTGTCTAGGTCGACTCAGCCCAATGTAGTCAAATTTGGGTCGGGGTGAACTCAACCGAATACTTCCAAAATTCGTCCAGGACAAGTTGGGCCAAATTTTGATCAGGACCGACTTGACAGAATTTGGCCTAATTCAGTCAAATTTTGTATAGGGTCACACAAACTCAATCAAATACGACTAAATTTGGGCTAGTCCTTCTCAACCTTTAGCCTAACCTAACCAAAAATATAAACTGAAAATTTGGATTGGATATTTTAGATTATCCATTTTGAAAATCTAGATTTAGAGTATGGATATACAATCCATAAAATATATAAAATGTAGATCAAATTGATATCCATATCCAATAAAATGGATTGGATTTTTAATAAAATAAATATTAAATGGATTGGATCATAGCAAAAATAGATTGGATCATGAAAATTAGATTTTTTGTCCATCCGTAGTTTAACTTTTCAGATCATCCTCTGCTTCCATCCGCTCATTTAAGAGTTTAATAAATATAAATTATTGTTGTTATCCTCATAATTTTTATTTTTATGTGTTAAATAAACATTAATTATTATTTTTACCCTCATATTTTTATTCTTTCACTTTTATATATATTTAATCTCTTTCTATTAACACATTTTTGTACAAGAGTATAATTTAAATTTGTTACTACAAATTTATGGATACATTAACAATTCTTTTATTAAACTTCTAAAATTTTTAATTAAATTGTAAGTTTAAAGTTTATGAATAAAAATTTCAAGGTTTAGTGTTTACGGACGTCTCACGTCTTACATCTCACGTCTCGGGATTTAGGTTTCACGTCTCACGTCTCAAATCTCTCGTCTTATGTCTCTCATCTCACGTCTCACGTCTCACGTCTTTCGTCTCACGTCCCACGTCCCACGTTTCTCACATCTGTCACATTTCACGTCCCATGTATCACGTCTCACGTCCCACATTCCACGTCTCACGTCACGTTTCACGTCTCACATCTCACGTCCCACGTCCCACGTTCCACATCCCACGTCCTACGTTCCACGTCCCACGTCCCACGTCCCACGTCCCATGTCTCACGTCTCACGTCTCACATCTCACATATCACGTCCCACGTCCCACATCCCACGTCCCACGTCCCACATCCCACGTCCCACGTCCCACGTTCCACGTCCTACGTCCCACGTCTCACGTCCCACGTCTCACGTCTCACATATCATGTTGCAAGTCCCACGTTCCACGTCTCTCACGTTTCACGTTTCACGTGTCACTCACGTCTCACGTCTCACGTCCCCACGTATCACGTCTCACATCTCACGTCTCACGTCTCTCGTCGCACGTCCCACGTCCCACGTCTCACGTCGCACGTCTCTCACTTCTCACGTCTCTCGTCTCTCGTCTCACGTCCACGTCCCACATTCCACGTCTCACGTCTCACATATCACGTTACACGTCCCACGTCTCTCGCGTTTCACATCCCACGTGTCACTCACGTGTCACGTGTCACGTCTCTCGTCTCACGTCTCAAGTCTCACATCGCACGTAGCACGTCTCTCACGTCTCACGTCTCTCATGTCTCACGTCTCACGTGTCACGTTTCTCACATCTGTCACGTCTCACGTCTCACATCCCACGTCCCATGTCCCACATCCCACGTCTCACGTCTCACGTCTCATGTCCTACGTCACACGCCTCACGTCCCACGTCCTACGTCCTACGTCTCACGTCTCACGTCATACGCCAAAATTTTGTCGTATTAGGAAAAATTGACCCTGGCCAAAATTTAGTCGAATCCAGTCAAGTCGATCTTGCCTGAAATTTTGTCGAGTCGACCTTAGCCCAAATTTGGTCACGTCGTCCCCGATCGAAATTCATTCGAAAGTCATTCATCCCATGCTGAAATTTGGCCTCGTTAGCCTCGACAAAAAATCTACTAAATTCTATGGTGTCAGCTCTATCGAAAATCTAATCCACATCCATTTTGGATCCAAATAATGGATGTGGATCCAAATTTGCATCCATAGGGCTCACACCAAAGAATTTGACAAATTTGGCCGAATACTTCCAAATTTTGTCTATGACCAACTGGGTCAAATCTCGATCGGGACCGACTTGACAGAATTTGGCCTAATTCGACCAAATTTTGTATAGGGTCACGCCAACTCAATCAAATACGACTAAATATAGGCTAGTCCGTCTCAACCTTTAGCCTAACCTAACAAAAAATATAAAGTAAAAATTTGGATTGGATATTTTGGATTATCCATTTTGAAAATATAGATTTCGAGAATGGATATCCAATCCATAAAATATATAAAATGTATATTAGATTGATATCCAGATCCAATAAAATAAATTTTAAATGGATTGGATTTTTAATAGAATGAATATTAAATGGATGGATCATAGAAAAAATAGATTAGATCATAAAAATTGGATTTTTTGTCCACCCTTAGAGTTAAAAAATGGGAGGGGAGTCATAGTATTTTTTTTTTTTTATTTTACAACCTTTATTAAATGTATATTATCTAAAATAACTTTTTTCAAACAATAATTAATATATATATATATATATATATATATATATAAGGAGGATTTCTTCTTTTGTGTCCACATTTCAAAATACCAATTTTATCCTTTGAAATATAATTATTTATTTAATTTTTGAAAATTAACCATTACTTTTATAAGTTTTTTTATAAATCGGTCTATTTTTGCTTCTTCTCTTTTTCTTTATTTATCAATCGTTATTCTCTCATATTTTCTTATATATTTTACTTTATTTTTAATAAATAATTTTATTTTATATATTAACTCAATAACATTACATTATCATCACCTACTAAATAATTTTATACATATTTAAAAAATATGTACCTACAGATGCGACGCTAGTATATATTTAAGTAAAATATAAGTTTTCTCAATGGGTCCATTTTCCCTCATTCTACATCATTTTTTTTAAATATTAAAAGCATTACCCTAGAAATGAAATGAAAAGAAGAATGGATACTCAACTTTTTGAAAAAATTGTTAAATGTATTACATTACACAAGACATTAAATTTAGTTGTGCCCGTTGGAGCAGTTAAACTTGTTTTTGTCTTTTGGAGTATTTAAATTTGTTTATGTTAGTTGGAGCATTCAATACTTAAAAAAAAAAACGACCTTTTTTCTATCATATATTTTGAATATTATGAATCAGCAGTACAATTAATGTAGATGCAGTCTATGTTCAAAGTGAGAGAAATCTTACATTCTAAACCAATTAATGCTAAAAGAGGACATATCGAGTTAGTTTTTTTTTAAACCCATGTTGTATATTTTAGGTTGACTTAAATACATCACAAAGAGATACTTTTTACATTAATTATGATGCTATGTATAAAATAATTTTAATAATAATAACAATTTGATTTAAAATCTCGCTTGTATAATTATAAATCAATTCTAAAAACGTATGATAAAATAATCAGAGTGTAGGGATGATAATTTTCATAAATGTGTCATTAAATCACGTGAAATATTAAATAAAAAACTTATGTAAAGTGGGATTTTTTTTTTTACTTTTAAATGTCTCGAATCCACTATTGAATTGATTCCATGTGATTTTTTTTATTGTAAAAGATATATGAAAATAGTGTTTTTGAGTTTTGAATAAAAAAGTTACGAAATTATGAAGTTTTAAGTTGCACCAAATTTTTTGTTGTATTTTTTCCTAATCAAATCATTCTAAAATTTAGACTCTTTTATTTGTAATGCAAGTAATTTACATACAAAATATAAAACAATGACAATATATAAAACAAAACTAAAAAATGAAAGTTGTTTGAAAGTAGTGATAGTGGATCGCAGTAGAGGAGGGGCTCGAAAGGTGAAAATGGGTGTAATAATAACGAAAATAAAAAATGCTTCAATTAAATACGAACAACAAATTATGAAAATGGAGTAGAAATAGCAAAGGCGCATGTAATTCTTGTCTTCAATTTAAAAGACATGTGTTATTCACATAAGAAAAAACGAAATTGTCAACTAGTAAAATTTACCAGTGGTTATTGCAATTTACTTTTGCTTCTTTTTTTTTTTCTTTTCTTTTTTACAGACAGTTTTTGACATTATTTATTGACATAGTTTATCAACAGATTTTATCATGAAATAGTAAAAATATAAAGATAGAAACTTTAGTATCATTTTATGAATAAATTATTAAAATATCCGATTAAAATTAATTTTAATAATAAAAATAATTAGTCATTACAATTATATTTTAAATATTAATTTTAATAATAAAAATAATTAATCACTATAATGACCAATTTAAATGTTAATTTATAAACTAAAAATATTGCTTACTAAAATAATTATGTATAAAAAATTATAATTGATTTATTAATTTATCTCAATAAAACAAATATATATATATATATATATATGAAATGTTGAAAATAATTATTTAATTTTGGATTGAACAAATTATTAAAGAGACCAACTCAATATATCAAATAAGACCACCATTGATATAGTAATATAACAGAAATGGATCCTTAAAATGCATGTAATGTATTTAAGATTGTTATGAACTCTAACATTGAGCAAGAAAACATATATTAATGGTGATGCTGATGAAGAAGCAGCAGTCATGTATAAAATCATAACTGACACTGAGAAATGGGATGCACGTTTTGGTGCCTTCAACAAAATTATTTTTAATTTTCTCCAAAAACTATAACATACTATAGCTGCCCTTAAGATTAAATAATTTTAATAGTCTTAAATTTATTATTCATACCCTTTAGTTCTACTAAATTTTTTCAAGAAAGAAAATTGGCAACAATATTATTAATACACACAGCTAGAAGAGATAATGGTAATTATTATATATTTGAGGATAACAAGAAGTACATGTTAAAATCACACTATGCACGAAAGAATTGAATGTCTAAATGCTGTAACTTGTTTTTGGTTCTTGTCCTTCACATTCAACTATACATTTTAATTAATAATTGATAAACTTTTTTCTGAAATCTTAATTCAAGCAAATTTTTTAGGTTAGTTGTTTAATAGAAATGTCATTAAAAAATTATTAAATCTTTTATTTGATTGAAAGTATGAATAGAAATTCAATAAATATATACAAATTTCATTTTATAAGTTAATTTTAAAATATTAAATTAAATTTAAAGTTTATATTTTATCATGATATCATATATATTTCTTAACACGTTTTGAAATTAGTAAACACTCATTAATTTTCTTTCTAAAACTTACATTCTGATTTATAACATTATGAATTTAATAACATGCGAGTATTATTTAGTGAGAGTTATGTCAAGAAATAAAATGCTTATCATTTAGTAGAAATTAAAATACTTTTTATTATTTTCATAAATTGAATTAAGTAATTTAGTGTATTGTTAGAAATATATAACAAAAAAACTAATCAAATAGCACAGTAATTTCTTATTAATTTTGAACTGAAATAGTGGTTATGTAATTTATTTAACCTATGACTACCTTGGTTGATCCAAAGGACATTCCTTTTTCTAATGTTTTCAAACTCAAAAAACAAAAGTATATGCAAACGAACTTTCCGTTTTCTTTAATATTTTGATACTTTGTATAACTTTAGATTATTTCTTTCTCACTTCATTAAGGTTATTTAAATGCATACAATAGTATATGCAGACGACTTTCCATTTTCTAATATTTTAGAATTTTGTATAATTTTATATTGTGCCTTCTTACTTTGCTTATTAAAAGGAAATTATAAATTATATATGTAGACGGCTCTCCAATGTCAAATATTTTGACATTATTAATAACCTTTTATTATTCCTTTCCTACTTCAATCTGGCTTTATTTAAATATAATTATAAAAAATAAATACACACACAATTATCTGGATGCAACTTTCAATTTTTATAATTTTTAATTTTGTGCACAAAACTCTGCAGCAAAATGTCTGAATATGATCTTAGCTTGATTTTCAAATAGTAAAAGCCTTGCATTTGTCCTCTGAATCTACGCAATAATTCGGCAATTTCTGCAACTTGTTCTGTCCTTTTTAGTTGGACAATTCAATCATTAATTTATTATTACAGCAGAAGAACACCAATAATTGTTCTTTTTGCATGGAAACTGTTCATGGAAGAAGAAAAAAGGTGCAAACGCTAAGGAGGGAACAGTTTCAAAACCTGGTTTAACTGGTTATAGTTTAAACTTCAAATTCAAATCTAACGCATTAAAAGCTTACACAGAAAACAATGCTGGGGACCCCCTTCCTTTATGGCCAACCGTTATCTTTGAAGTTTTGAATTTCAGTTAGTTTCACCCTCGGAAAGTTCTCCAACATTGCTTTTTTAATTTTTCCTCACAACCCTTTGGCTGCGTTCTTCAGTGAACCATTTTGAGTCTCAACAGGACAAGACAAGAACATTCAAATTAATCTGCTTTTTCTTTTGATCACCCTTTTTCCCTCTTTTGTACCTTTAGTTTGATTTCAATGGAAATTGTATACCTTAAGCTAAGTTGTATGTGATGCTTTTACATCCTATATAGTACGTGCAGGTGTTGAAGAAGCTAATCTCATAGTGTGGCTTCACCTTTATGTGTAGGTGTTGAAGAAGTTCATCACGTATTTTTGAACAAAGATGGATAAAGCATCAAACTTCGATGAAAATTCTGAGGTGGGTTATCACCCTTCACCTTCCAATACTACTGTTTTTTCCCCTATGAGTCGAGATTCGTTTGCATATTGTCAAACTTGGACAAGTTCAGAGTCTGAGATTGTAGATGACAGTAGTTATGCCAGTGAACCTTCACCTTCTCGGTGGAAGACTAAGAAAGATGTTCTTTCAATGAAGCTGCGAAAGCATTCAATTGATGATAAACTTGGTGACACTGATCTCTTAGATTCAGGTAGGTTTCAATTTGCATTGCTTCTGTAACTTTTTGTGATGTTTTAGACACTTTGAATGAGTATACTACAAGTGATTGACGTAATTTTTGTCCGATTTAGCCGAGCTTGAACTGATGAAGGAAAGATTCGCAAAGCTTTTGCTGGGAGAAGACATGTCTGGTAGTGGGAAAGGTGTTTGCACTGCAGTTACAATCTCAAACGCCATTACAAATCTCTATGGTAATTTTTGTTACTGTATCATTTCTCAATAGTATTAAAGCTTATTGAAAAGAATGTTCCAGCCTGTGAGTTTAAAAGTTGGCAGCATTTCTCATATATGTTTGTGAAATTCATTGGCCTTGAATGTGTTTTGATCTGGGAATTCTGCAGCAACTGTATTCGGACAAAGTTTGAAGTTGGAACCATTAAAGCCAGAGAAGAAGGCTATGTGGAAAAGGGAAATGAAGGTTCTCTTATCAGTGTGTGAGTACATACAAGAATTTGCTCCAACTGCACAATATTTAGAAGATGGCACAATTGTTGAGGTGGGTTTGGTACATGATAACCATAACTTCAATGGAACTTTTTTGGCATCATCTCTGAATCTATATAACGTTTTCTTTCAGATGATGAAAAGCAGGCCAAGGTCAGACATCTACATCAACCTCCCTGCACTGCAGAAGCTTGATGCAATGCTCATAGTAAGACAAACCTCAATTGCTTGTTGCATAGAACATCTCAGTTTTTGTCGTTGTGACTTGAATTTGAACACAACATTGTTTTGCAGGAAATATTAGACAGTTTCCAGGACAGTGAATTTTGGTATGCAGAGAACATACCAGGGAATTCAAATCGATCACGTGGGGCATCAAATCGAAGAACTGTTCCAAGGAAAGATGAGAAATGGTGGTTGCCAGTTCCTTGTGTTCTTCCTGGTGGCCTCTCTGACACGTCAAAAAAACATCTGATAGAGAAAAGGGATTGTGCTAATCAAATCCATAAAGCTGCCATGGCAATAAACAGCAATGTTCTTGCAGAAATAGATATCCCGGAAAATTATATAGATAATCTTCCCAAGGTTAGTCCTCATTGGTAATTGTTAAAGATGATATTTTTCTGTTTCTGAAAGTTCAGATCTCAGAATGAGTCTCCTTATGAAAGAAAGTTTAGAAGAGATATAAGATAAATTGAATGAGTAAAAGGTGATTACACTAAACCTAAACCTACATCAATCCATTTAGATTAATTAACCAAGTAGAAACTAATTAACCAAATAGTAATTAATCTCCAACCAAGTAGTAAGTAAGTAAGTAAACTCTAAACAACTACATCTCTAACAAGTCTGCATCTGTTTTTTTCCAGCTGAAATTCTATTGCCAAGTGATTGAGGATTCAATTAAATGTGACCCCATAAAGCAAATGTCTTGGAATTTATCGTCAAATTTCATAAGCCTTTTATGGAAGCCAATAATAGCAGCCGAGACATGTAGAAAACGGGATGATATAGTTTCAATTAAGGTACTAATAGCAATCAAATCAGAATTAGTTTTATTAATCTCCTTCAAACCAATCATTAAGATTCCATAACTGATTAAGTTAATGCAGGAGAAGCATAGTTTGCATGTTGCATTCACATCACTTTTACCAAAATGAGAGTATACTCTAATCTTTCTTCTTTCACTCTTTTCAATGTGTTCAGAGTGGAAGATCAAGTCTAGGGGAATCGATTTACCACTACATGAACAGTGCAGAGAAATTCTCACCAGAACAACTTCTTGACTGTCTCAAAATAAGTTCTGAACGTGAAGCACTTGAGTTAGCAGACAGGGTTGAGTCATCAATGTACACGTGGAGACGCAAGGCTTGTCTGAGCCATTCAAAGTCATCATGGAGCAAAGTGAAGGATCTGATTGAAGAGACAGATTCTAAGGACAAAAACTACACCTTAGCTGAGAGAGCTGAGTCTCTGTTGCTTTGCCTGAAGCAAAGATATCCTGAACTTTCACAAACTTCTTTGGACACATGCAAGATCCAATACAATCGAGTAAGTTAAGCAAACTATGCAAGATCCAATACATTTATGCAGCATTCAGAGATAGCAGAAGGCCATGACAGAATCATTTTTTTTTTCCTGAAAATAAGTTTCAAAATTTAACTCACTTTGGGTGAAAATTGTCATTCATTATATTGGAATTGTTAAAAAAATGAGAAAGATCATGAAGCAGTACTAAATATTTTTACTTTGGGATCATGGACTAAGAATGGTGATTATGTTTTGCAGGATGTAGGGAAAGCAGTACTAGAGAGTTATTCTAGAGTTTTGGAGAGCCTAGCATTCAACGTTGTTGCTTGGATTGAGGATGTTCTTTATGTAGATAAATCAATGAGGAATCGAGAGGTTTAGAAACTATAGAGATGTTTGTTGTTTTTTCCATCCAATTATCTTCTGTAAACCATATCATATGTTTACTTAGGATGAAGAAAGACGCTAAATGAAAAAAAATATATTAAGTTGTATATGTGTATCTTTGTTAGATGCAACAGAGAGAAGACATTTTTCACACCCTTTAAGCATTTAGCTTGAGTGAACAATATACAGACAAAAAAAAATGCTGATCAATGCTCGTATGGAGAAAATATCCACAATTCTCATGAACAAACAAGAAGAAAGATGCATTTTCTCTCTTTTAATATATCATTTTTGTGGACAAAAGAATGAATATCTATCCATTTGTAAATCTGCACTCTACTTGACATTTTACCGTTTCTTTTCTTCAATGTTTTGTTACTTGAGAGAATAGATTACTATACAGAAATAACAAAAGGATTTTATTATTTTTCTGATCTTTTTTTTTTCGCCTATTCTTTTTCTCAACAAATCAAATCACGGGCTAAAATAATTCTTTAATAAAGACTAGGTATTTCATTTTTAATTAAATATATATAATCAAGTGTATTCCTTAAGGTTAGTGATAAGAGCGATTATCACTAGACCAAAAACTATGGTCATTAGTCATGACTTGGCTCATCTGATTTTTATCACGGGACAATCGTGTAATTCGCAACAATCTTTTCCTCCGCAATTATTTTACTATTAATTGAACTCAACCCATACTTGTTAAATCTAAGACAGAGAAGATTCACTAAGAAAATACAACATTAATGAAATCTGTAAATAAAGGATTGACACTACCTTAAACTTCCAAAATTTTAAGATAATAAATTTATTTTATAAAATATTCTACTTTCTCAATTTTATACAACTTAAAACTTAAACTCATAACTAGATTTCTAAGTGGTACTTTACTATCTTATCAAGTTTTCCTCCAAGTGCTATTTCAAATCAGTAGTGTTAGGCGTGCAGTGTAGCGAGTAGAGAGTCATCATAGACTACGAAGCTAATGAGTTATACCTTCACAATCGATTCTTGAATGAAAAAATGAGTTAAATATTCGGATCTTTCGTTGATTTTTGTACTGAGAGATTCTTCTTGTTTTTGCTTCGGGCCTTTCTGCCCAACATTGCCTCAAGTGTTTCCTTTGTCATTTAAGTCCCACATCGTCCAAACATGTCACAACTTCCATGTTTAAAAACGCACGCCTACTCGCTGCTGTTGTCCCTTCGGGGACATCCGATAAAATTGGAACGATACAGAGAAGATTAGCATGGCCCCTGCGCAAGGATGACACGCACAAATCGAGAAATGGTCCAAATTTTTTTTTTTTTTTTATGTCGAAAAGTTTTTTTTTTTTTTCAATATAGTTGCGAACACACCAGGCAACATTAACACCCAAAACGCAGAAAAACTTGCAAGAAAATTGGAATCGTTGAACCACGGAATTATTACCCAGGTGAGTTCTGCAGAATTCCTCACCTACAAACAAACAATTCCAGCAATTTAACCTAGTATGTAGCTGTTGGGGTTTGGTGGTTGTAGGATTCATACCAGGGGTTGGGGCATAGGATGTGAGTTGTAGCTATTAGGGCTTGGAGCGGTGACTGGTACACGGGATGTGGGTTGTAGCTTTTGGGGATTCGAGCTGGAGCCGAGGCACAGAATGTGTAGAAGGTTCTAACACATTGGGTTAAACATTCTGAATAGTTTTAATTTGGCATGTTTTCACTTTGCTCTTGTACTGGTTGTTTGAGCCATTCATGGTTTTAGACCTTGTGGTAATCCTAAGGTTAATATTGGCGGTTTTTAGTATTTAATCTGTGATATATGTTACAAGTTTAAATTAAACCAGGATCTGCTTCTGCTACTCTATATTTGAAGTAGCATAGTTGTAACTATGTATGATATAAGTGATAATATAGAACACAAACAGGCATGCATGTGGCTGCTGCTATATAAATTTCAATTCTAGCTTAGGATGAGTGTATTGAATAGATGCGGGGTTGTTGGGAATCAACAGTTGGATTGGAAGTAAGTGGCTCAAATATCAGTGTCAGAATAGAAAGCATATGTTTATAAGAATTTTTTAAGAAAAATATCATGTTTTCAAATATTTAAAATATGGTAGTATGAGTGTATCTTAATTCGTTCTTTTCGATTAAACAGGGGACAAGAGCTTGAAATGAGTGTCACAGAAACATCCAAGAAAACTGGTGTTCCCCAAATTGTTAAGTTGGACAAGGCATTGAAATTGGTAAGCAATTTTTACGCCTCTTGCGATTTGTAATTTGTGGTTGTCAAATCGTTTTATGCAGTATTAATGTTCATTCATGCAGATTATTACCTTACAATGACAACAATGAACATTTTTTAGACGTGTGTGTGACTAGTTAGTAAAGTAGCTTGGTTAAAGACTGGAACTTATTATATGTACTAGTGATTTCATCTTTCTGAACGATTTGCTCCTCTTGTTTTATATCAGAATATTGTTAGTTTGGTGCTTGTACTTAAACTTCAACCATTCTGATTGGCAGGCCGAGTTATGGGTAAATAATATGAGCAAAGATGCTGATGATCATAGAACAAATGCGGATTTAGAGAGTAGACCTTCCGGGTCAGTAGCAAATCTATCGCTTCTGTTATGATGCACTTGTTTGTTTGTCATGACAGATATTGCTTATGTTATATCATTACACGACTTTATAGGCTTGGTCTAGGTGCAAAAGTTTCACGCCAAACAAAATTTGTTCCTTCCGATGACCCTGTTGAAAAGAAGTTGTATGCCAAATTAACTGCTGAAAAAAGAAAAGCAGCCAATATTGCTAAGGAGTCTGCCACTACTGCGAGAGATGATTTAGATGACGATGAAAACAGCGAGGACTTAGATAGCAGAACTAATGCGTTTGCTAAGAGGAAGGCAACGGCACCTTTGACCTCATCTATGTTGCGAAATAAGAAGCAGAAGTGACATTCACTGATGAGTTCTTTTTTGCTGCAAAGCTGTAAAGTGTCACATTTTGCATTTGCCTTGTTGGAATTTTGGCTTCATACATATTTTTCTTTATTAACCTTTTCACAGTTGAGCATATATACTTTTACGTGTAATCTGATACTACTACTTTCAGTGAAGAATTGATGTCTTTTGTTGGGGGAGACACATTAGTGTATCCTCAATTTATTGTCCATAATGTTCTTGCTTGGTGCACAAAATCTACTGTGTTCATTGGTGTGAATTTTGGCTTAATACATATTTTTTCTTGATTAACCTTTTGACAGTTGAGCACATATACTTTTACGTGTAATTTGACACTACTTTCAGTGAAGAATTTATGTCTTCTGTGTGTGTGAACTTTTTTTGGTACCTCGTAATTAAAACCCTCAATTTGCAAAACATTTTGGAACCCATAAACCACTAATATATGCGAAAGACCAAGGAAGTATCAGTATTCATACCCAATGTACTTTAATTAATTGATAGAACTATACTTGCCATGTTGAGATACAGATTTAAGTTTTTGTCTAATATGTCTAAAGCGTGAATTCGGTTGATATTAATGAAATATTAAAGCTAAATCTATCGACTGAAGTAAGGAAAGAAAATATGCAAAAGCAAGAACAAAAATAATTCAGACAGCTTCCTAATTTTTTTTGTTGTCGCATGTCGTTCATATTTCTGCTCAGTTCCCTTGCAAACCACAAAAAGCTGAGTGTACATTATTTTATAACTTCGTGAAATCAATAGGTTAACCAAAAAGCAAATATACAAAAGATGATACAAACAAAATTATAACACACCTTCTAATGGGATCAGCAAATCAAACTTTACAAAATCTACAATCAAACACCTTTGACCCTTCCATGGGTGATATGAGTCACACCTGTTGCTTTGTCTGTCATAGTAAACAAGCCTAGATTTTTCACTTTTGCAAGAAGCAACTGCCAATGGCTCCCCATTTACTTCTTGTTCCTTATTTGAGTATACTCATTCACAATATATCATGAACCTTATTTGACTATCCTCATTCACAATATATTACGAAATATCAAATTAGTCTAGTAGGATGAAAAGAAACAGTACCAAAGTCCCAAGTATGCTTTGAAGAACTCTAAAACTCTCCAGTGTTCTTGTTAATCAATTCCTATTCCACCTCACACATAGGAATTCCTTTAAACTTTGTATGATCAGAAGACAGTGAGTAGTCTTTTCCATGTGGAAGTTGCTGTAATTGTCCTTCAACTGAAATTAAAAACTCACAGAACTTTCACTCACAAGGCTCAAAATTGTGTCTTCCATCAGTTCAGTAAGAATGGCCTCCCCCATTTCAAAACCAATTGTTTCAGCATCTAGTTCAAGGTCCATCCAAGATCCCTTTCTTGCCATGTCTTTCTTAACAATTTGCTCTAAAGTGCGTGGTGGGGGCAAGGGAAGGACATGCCAGCACACTCCTTCCCAGACCTTGAAAGTAAGCCTTTTCATACTTGGAGCTGGCATCATGCAAGGATTTACTAATGAAACACAAGGTGAGACCCCAAAATAATGTTGACAAACCTCCATCAGAACCTCATTGATAGAGTCAAATAGGAGCTTCTGATCATGGCAAAGAAGGTTGGAGAAGAACTCTATCTGATCAAAGAGGGAAGGATCTAGTATTTTGTCAGAGGTAAGGCATTTCACCAACAACTGATCTCTTGTCAAACCAGAGGCATGCAAGACAACTTTGATGTAGTCATATATCAATTCATTTTCTCCAAAACTATATTTTCCTGTGTCAAATTGTTCTGCAGGTGAAGAAGACTCGTGTTCTTCAAATTGAATATGTAGAGGTTGTACTGGCAAGTTAACTGAAAATAAGTAAAATTAATATGACAAACAAAAGGGTTAGTGGATCAATCTAAAACAGTTCCAACTTTGTTCATATGTAGGGAATAAAAGGGACAAGAATGTGAAACCATACAAATATCTGAGACTGACTATTTCTAGATCAACTAGCATTTTTTCTCATCCAATATGTGAATAACTTTCATATTTTATTAATACTTTTAAGCAAACTAAAAAAGATGTAATATCAGCGTAAAGATTATTTTACTTCAGAAATGAAATAAAAATACTCGAAGGATAAAGAAACATTTTAAGTTATTAATTTTGTTGTTGTAATTTATAATAAGATAAAAGAACTAGTATTAGATAAGAAGAAATTCAACTTTTTGTAATATTTTAATCACTTTACCATATTCTAAATAAACAAGAAATGACATTGATAACATTATATAAGGATAAAATTTAATTAATTGATATGAAAATTTCTATTTTACTGGTAACATTTTATTATATAGAGGAAGAGTACATTTCTGGAACCCTGGCAACCAGAATCCTGTTTCCATTCCTACTTCTAGTTTAGAGTTTGGATACATAGAACAACTGTAACAAAAAGTTTCTAGGTCTTGTTTTTAAGATATAGCTTTAACTACTAAGAACATAGCCATAGATGCCCTGTGAGGCTGTAGAGCAGGAATGCTTACCAGGTTGACATGTGGAGTGTGCAGAGTCATCATCTGAAAATGATGTATCAAGAACAGATACAGGACTCGGTCTCCCAGATAACTCTATCCTGCATTCTAGCTCTTCATTTTTCTTAGAAATAGAAGAGTGAGGAGACGACGGTAGAGATGATAGTTGGTTCTCTTCTGTTAAATCCTCATCCTGTAAAAGAACCAAATGATAGTTTAGACTTTCAATAAATGTAGGGGCCGTGGAAGAAAACTTTAGGAAACATTATAAAACTTTGACTACATTTCTATTGCTTACGTAAAAGTATAATGTAGGAAGTGACATTACCTGATGCAAACATCCAGAACATCTTGCACCATCAGGAGTTTCTGAGATATCAATTTTCTGGTCCTTTCCTAAGATGAAGCCATTTGGATCTGATTCCAATACATATTTCTCTTCTGCAGATTCAACATTATCTGCATCAAAGTTCAGAAATGATAAGTGAAAAAAAATGTAGATAAGCATGCATAATCATGCATACAAACTGAAATTTTATCACAGCATCTACAGCTTTTGAAGTTAAACATTGTACCTTCGGTGACTGTCTCATCTCTAATAGGACAACAGACTTCAGATGTATCAACAGGACCAACCCCATTGGAGAAATTTGACACTGGCTTAATTTCTTGTACTTTATTATTAGAGATTTCATCACAAACGCATGACTTATCTTCTGAATTGTTAGTTTCCTGAGCTGGAAAACCAACTGTGATTGCTGGTTCTGGGGAGCAAATATCCTCACTAACTTCCCTAGTTTTTCCTGAGGGAGAAGATACTGCCTGTGCAGTCACAGAATGATGCTCCAAATCCCTTCCAGGACTTTCTACAGGTGAAAAGTTGTACTCAGGAAGGGAAAGTATTCTCCCAAGGGTTTTGGGAATCTGCCTGCTTGAAATGTTTGTGTTTTCATCACCATTATCTAGCATCTCACATAAATGTTTCCTTGCCTCAACATATAAGTTAGAAGCACTTAACTTGGGAATACCACTTTCTTGTTCTGCGTTCACTTCAGAGTCTTTCAATGTATCAGTCCTGTTTCCCTTCATAACATCAAACATTGGTCTTGCAACCTTTTCAATGAAGAAATGATCTTTATTAGGAGATCTCATTCCAGCATTATCTTTGCATTTGCCTCTTTGCAACTTATTTTGACGTTCAACAGGGAGCTTTCGTGGGACTACTTCAGGGTTTCCATGCCTCTCCTTGCCCATGGCATGTTTCAGTTTCCTTTTTATCTCTGTAAGAGAAAAATGAGAACCAACTCTCACAGAAGGACCTTTGTAAGGGGCAACATCACGAGAATCTAGCAATGAGGCAAGGTTGTTTTCACTTTCAGAAATTTGCATGCCTGTTAGTGCAGGTTTCAGAATGACAATTCTATTTGAAAACTCAGTTTTCCCATTTTCATTTGTCAGATCTTTTGATTGAGACTTCCCCCTTTTCCTGAAAAAGTTAAGATGCTTTCGGTTGGTATTCTCCCTAGTTTGTTTTAGACTAACAAGTTCTAGTTCAGAGCGGTTGGAGGCAGTAAGTGAACTGCATTCTTTGCCATCTCTCCCTGGAGCATTTTCCAACTCCTGAATGTACTTCAGCAAGTGCGAATTTGGATCTTGTAAAAGTTTAAGGAACAATTGCTTATCTGAACTTATAACCTGAAGTGCTTCCATGAGTTCACGTGAGCTGAGGAATTGTCCATCTTCATGCAGATCTTTCCCATTCAATTTCATCTGGTTCATAAATTCATGGATTGCATTAGCAAGGTTTTCAGACATAACATTCTTTTGGTTTGACTGCGCTTCAATTTTGCCATCATTGTCAAACATCATGGAACAAGCAGCTTCAACATGACAAAAATCATCCATTATTTTTTCCAAATCTATAGTATCTTTTGACTGCTCCCTTGAATGCTGCTTATGTGAAAACTCTGATTTCAAGGTTGCATCTGAATTCAAATCATGGCTTTTCTTGCGAGATTTCTTCTTTCTTTTGGAATCTTTCTTCTGGGGGTCGTTACACCCTAATCTGGATTGCTTTGATTCCATTTCCGCGTTACCTTGATCCTTTATTTCATCTTGGTCAGTGATCATTTCTTCTTCTATAAGTTTCTTCACACTAAGCTTTTCAGCATCAGTTGTCAGTGTTAGTCTCTTACTCTCTCCCCTGTCCTGAAACATATGATATAGCAATACCACCACAAGACATACTGTTACATACTGTTAGCAAATTGCAGATAACCTAGTGTTACTTCAGAATTTTGCAAATTTTAAAGTAATCAAACTTCAACTTTTAGGCTGAAAACAAGAGAATAAAAAAACACAAGATTTGAGAAAATGCATGTGGATAGACAGACTTACAAAATTGCCTTCATAGTTTTCATCCAAATTGCTCAGCACTTCAAACTTGTTCTTGGTAAGTGCAGCCGCACCTGCAGAAAACAGAATGAAATCCAAGTACTATTATGATTTTTTTCCACTAATCAGAACAGCTGAAAGATAAGATAATTATACACAAAGAACATACTATGATGAAAGATTTGTTAACAAACATAACTGTAGAAAAGACATATAAAATTGCACAGAAGGATATTCAATTTTTTACCCTCCAAATTATTCAGCATAAGTACATTTTGTTATACATTTAGCACATAGAATTTAGAAACTCTCCCCACGAATATATAAAACACAAACAATGGAAAGAAATCAATTTTGGAAGTAAAAATTTAGATGTTAAAAAATTTCTTACCAAAAGCATGCTTGCTTGCATGCCTCTTATCTGCTATCAACTTCCGAGTAAATCGAGCATGACGAAAATCAAATATACTAATAAAACCCCACATACATCCTGACTGGTCTTTCTCATAATTCACAGGGAATCTTTGTGACCTCTTAGCCATAACGATTGCCACAGTTGACTTCCTTCTTTCCTCTTTTTCCTTTTCTCAGGATGCTAATAACGCAATATTGATCTTATGTTGCCTATGTTCATACAAAACTCCTCATAGTTATAATCTTGCGTGACTTGATTGATGGCTCTAGCACAACTCCCTAACAAGAGAAAAACAGTGTCGGCTAAGTTAAAAGCAAATTCTCAGGGATGTTATTCACCATGATTAAACTCACTCACACAGTTTCGCCAAAGAAAAAGAAACGGAGTCACAGGATTGATCATCTGAATCATGAACTCCTCTTACAGCACAGAAAGCTGGGTTTTCAGTGGAAACAGAAGAATATGCAACTTGATTTAATGCTCAAGGCGTGTAAGAAAAACTTAAAAAATTATAGGAAAATAAGTACCTATTATTCAGGTTCTTTTAGACTCTCACTCCTACAAGTTTCTCAACTGAGTGAATCTCACAGAAGCAATATAAGATTTCTTTGGAGGGAAAGGTATCAATGCCTTCTTTCTTCATGCATGGACCATAGTGAAGAACAGGTTCTACAAAAAAAGCTGAAAATTCCAGTCCACTCTTCCCGTAAAGGAAAAAAAAAAGGGAGGGGGAATGGAGACACCTAGCCACCCTTATTCAGTGAATCCTCCCTTTCTTCCAACAGAGGAAAAAGAAAGTTGAATGATTAAACGTATTGAAAAAGTTTGATAATATATAAAAGCTTCAAACACACAAAATCTTGGCCCCAGAACTGTCAAATCCATATCCCACAATCACTGATTCAAGCAGAGCTCCATAATTGCTGCATAAGAGAATCATGAATAAAATCAACAGTGCATTTATCTTCTTCCGCCACTGAACCACCACAGTGCAGAAGCATCCAAGCCACAGTTAACAACAAAAACACGTCACCATGGAGTTGTCCCCCCAAAACTTCCACTATTCTGCAAACTCTTGCACAGCATTTTCACTGAAACTCCACACCAAAACAGAACCCAATCTCCATCACCAAAACTCTCCCTCAGCCCCAGTTAAAAATAAAGAAAGAAAAAAGAATGACTTGGTAAGATACAATCTAATCTCACAACAGAACAATGGTTGGGGTTGAAACTGCTAGCAAGTTTTACCCCAAAGAAGAAAAAAAAAACAAGACTTTTCTCAGTGGGTATCTTTTTGACAACCAAAAAGATAAGAAAAATGCTAACTTCCACCGACCCACGATTGTTTAACGCGGAATTTTTATGCGGGCAGCCATTAAAGACTGAGAAAAAGTGACAGAAAGAAGAGAGAGAGGGTTATTATGCGATTTTGGGAAAGTGAAAGGGAGAACTTTTACAACGTTGTTGTTGGTGGTGTCGATGTCCTTGTTTGGCAGAAGAGGAAGAAGAATACGTGAGAGTTGCGACAGTATATGGTAGAGGTGTGTGGGCCCATACGCAGAGCTTTTGTGTTTGTGTTGTAAATTTCTACGGAAGAAAATGTTAGTCTTTTTGAGGTGTCACCATTTTTCTGTTCTGTTTTCAATTTCAGCATCTATCAAAGTCATCATTGCAGATGATGATGCCTTGCTCACACATTCACATCCATATTTGGCTTCATAACTACTCTTCTGTTCACACTTTTCTTTCTTTTCTTTTTTTTTGTCTCTACTCATTTCAAAATAAACATAAAAATAATACACTATAATATGTCTTAAAATTATATCATTTTTTTCTGTACAAAAATTATATTATTTTTAGATTACAAAATTTCATGTTTAATAATTATTTTATTTTTATTAGTACATTCAACCTTTATACTTGTTAAATTTTAGATTGCAATTAATCTCTTTCATCATAAGGAGAAAGTATAATTTTGTTTTGTTGACTTTTACTAAAATTATATTTATGTCAAATTATTTTATTTTGCGATGTAATAAGTATATAAATAAGTTAAGCAAGATATACTGCCAATATGATTTTCTTATATTATTGTTTAATTGTAAATTAATATATAAGATAAGATTTTTATTTTACAGGAAACCCATTTTTTATAGTTACGTATATGGCGTTTTTAGACTTTTTTTTTTAGATTAATATATAATAAGTAATATATTAAGTTGAATAACCATTTTTTTTTTCATTATAAACTATTGTTTACGCTTATTGATTTTTCACGAGAAGAAAGGAAGATATTAAGATTGCTTAATAGTTAGATTCTTATGTCTTAGTTTTATTATAAAGTAAAAATAATAATAATATTTCTGTATTGATGATAATTTGTTAGAGATCAATTGATTGTTTGTGATTTTAATAGTGTTGCTTAGTCCAAAAAAGGAAGTAAAGTGAAGGTATCAGAATGGTGATGTACCAACGAACAAAATATTAAAAACAAATTAATGAAAAAGGAATACCCAATAAATATATTTTTAAGAAAAAAAAACATTAAAAACAAATTATGTCTTCCAAATTAGTTTTAGCTTTCATGTGTAAAATAAAGTGTAACACCTCTCTAAATACAAATGGTAGTTTTTCTCTTTTATTTTAAAAATAACGAGAAAATATGTTTCAGTTTATTTAGTTATTATTGTATTTGTATTTTTAGAAAAGTATGTGCTGTTTTTAAATTTATAGCTTTTAATTTCATAAAAATAATATATTTTTTATACTAAGCATGAGTTGTTATTTAATGAGGATATTTTACACTCATAATTAATGCGTAATAATTAAAGTGAAGTAGATTGAATTTTAGGTCACTTTTAACCGAAATTGTTAGAGGTAGGCCTGTGATTGATTACATAAGACAAGATCATGAAATCAAACAACAAATAAGAGTATAAAAAAGTGTTATTTATTTATTTGTTTCTAAAGTTAAATGATTTTGTTTAAAAGCGAAGCCATGAAATAATGCCACACCAAAGACAATTAGAACGAACAACCAATCATACATCACTGTACGTACAATTTGTAAATAATAATAGTAATGATAACAATATTATAACCCATTTTAAATTCAAGGGTACCTTATAAAAAAAATATTATGGAATAAATTGAAAGAAAATAAATACTTCTATGCTCATATATAAATAAGTGGCAAAATTTAACTCTTTCGGTGGAAACAAAATCTCTTATGTTCATTATTTTATTACATTCTTATTCGTTACTAAATTGTTATATAGTTTTAATAAATGGACGTTGTTTACCTATTAATTATTATTATTGCAATGACTAACTTTTATAAATATAAATAAAAGATCTAAAAAATAAGGAAAAAATAATATTTATTTTAAGTAATATAGTATTACATATATTTATTTTATTATTTTATACAAACTTCGTATTTATTTTTGTTAAAAATCCATAATCTAAATTTCATATCAAGTAAAAATAAAAAACTTTAAATATTATATAAAAATAAATACTCAGAGACCGATTCTAATTTTACTTGTTGAGAAATTAAACACCTAATAAAACATTACATTTATCCCGGCATCATATAATTATTTTTCTTTATTTTAGACGGAAAAAATGTTACAATATAAAAAAATATTAAAAAATAATGACAAATTTGGAAACATCAAGCAAAGTCAACTTATATAAAGAAGTAACAATATAAGATATCATGACATCAATAAATAGAGAGAGAATAAGATGTGACATTCAGATAATTTAATTTATTGTAAAAAGATCATCAAATGTTTGCGTGACAATTGGTATTTTCAGAATGTTTGTGACTTTTATTTTTACATAATATTAGTATAATCATGGTAATAAAAAAATTAATTCAAACATTAAAATAGACACGTAAATACCAAATAGAACACATGAACACATTTACATAGCGTTAATAGCAAATTAAAATTATATATATATATATATATATATATATTGAACATAATTTCGATTTCTAGATTTTACAAAATCTGTAGTTTTGATTATTTTTTCTTGCAATTTTTGTATTCTGATTTTATTTATCAACAATTTTATTCTTTAATTTTCTGTACCCATTGATCTCTTACATTTTAGTTGTGATCTCATTTAATTTTCCGTTGAATTAAAAATATTATTTTTGCTTTTTTAAACTTAACGCTATGAGATTGGCAGAAAGTATAATTGCCGTTTTGGGATCCTTTTTTTTTTTATTTTAAACTTATTATTCCAATCACTTTTATATCAATTTACTAAAAAAATCAAAATAAATAATTAAATGATAATTAAAATGATGAGTCAAAAAGTGAATAAAAATAAATAAATTAAAATATTATTATCTTATTTAATTTCCGTGCTTGATTTAAAAAATGATGAAAAGAGAAAGAAAAAAATATATATTCAAAATTTGATGAGGTGTGTCACCTACTTATTTGAAACCAAACACAGTTATATATTAAAAATTTTCAAACTATAAAGTATTCAAGTTGATGGTTTTAGAAGTAAGAGAAAACATTGGTTCAAAATTAGAACTAGAATAAATAAACACATAGAATATTATTTTGAATATATGATTATTTTTTTAATTCGATGTACTACATTTAAAAAACTGTAATAAATATAATAATGGATTGGAAGTAAGCTCAAATATGTATAATTAAATCCAGTTCTGACTCTAACTCGTGATTATGGCGTGCTTAAGCCGTCAAATGCCATTATTAATTTAGTTCAGTTTAATATAATTAAAGACAAATTTTCCCACAAATCAATCATTGACCATTCATTTCAGCTTTACATTTTCTCAAAACTAAGAAAAAACAAAAACAAAAACGTGTACTTTAAAAGAAAGCTTATGATATAAATATCTTACATTTAATCTTTGAAATTTTTAACATAAAAAGAAAGGAAAATTGATAGGTAAGTGGCAGAATAACAAAATTGAAATTAGATTAAGATAGAAACATTTAGTACACCTAACCACTAACTCCTCTACAACACTAATTATAAAATAAACTGTTTCTTAATATTATTAATGTGGGCCACGTTAACATTTTAACTTTATAAAGTCTTCATTTTAGTTCTCAATTATTATACAAAAAGATACTTATTTTAATTATTTTTACTTTATTCATTACCGTTTTACCTTAACTTTGTCACCACAAATTATTTTTTGCATTGTTTTGTCCTCATTCATCATCTCGAGTTATGCGTCTCGTTGAAATTCACAACCAAACATCATTTTGTGTTGAAGCTAATGTCAAACAAAAACATCCATTCTAATACTATGCTTCTTTCTACGTATGCAATTCGAACATCTTCTTTCGGTGCTAAATCTTATTTTACCTTAAATAATTATGTTTGCTTGTTTATCTTTCGCTTATAAAAACTTAAATATCTTTCACATATACATTTTCCTCATACTCATAATAAACTGACGTGGAATTTAAGGTTTTTGTTAATAAAAACTTAGGTTTAGATACTATTTAGTCTCTATTTTGATATAATTTAGTCTATTTGATCTTTTGTTTTCACGTTCAATTTGGTCCTTGATTTATTAAATTATGTTTAATTTTATCTTTTTTTGTTAACGTTATTTAAATTGATAACGATAACGGCATAATGTACAGCTTGACATTGTTCACATGACGTAACACTGTGTTGTAAATATCTGATACATCACGAACCAAAAGGGTACTTTCTGAAGCGTGTAAAATCATTACCCTTAAAGACTTATTCACAGTGTGTTCCGCAAGTCTCCCAAGATACAACAGGAACTTATCGGATCTTCCGAGAATCTCAGAACTAGCAAGATACTCTAAAACAAGTAAGTAATTAGACCCAAAATAATAAGAGGAAGGAAGAACTAAGAGAACAAAATATATAGGAGAAGAGAATGAAAGCTCAAGTGGTATGTCTTGGAGGAGGCAAATGACATCTATTTATAGATGGGAAAGGAGCTTGCAAATGGTGAATTAAAGACTAAATCAAAACTGATTGTGAAATAGTCAAAACTGAAGCACCAAGGCTTGCAACACAATTACGGATTAACCTAGATGGTATTAGGAATCAAAACATGGTCTCTAAAATAGACTTACAACACATCATTGACTGGTTCAAAACTGTTGTGATAAATGCAAAGATCGTGTTTCTAGACACTTTTTCCCTTTTGAAATATCCTCTGTTTCACAACATATTGTTCATATTATTACTAATTATATATTGTTCAAATAAATTCATATTTTAATTAAATTTGTTAATTTATTTTCTATTTTAGTTAAATTTGTTCAATTTAGTCTCACATTCTAATTTTATAAACATTCACCACCATTACCATTACCATCACCACCTCCACCAAATTAAAACCACCATTAACATCCTACAATCACTACTACCACTACCACCACCACCACTACCAACACTACAACCACCACCACACTAAAATCACTCCAACACCAAACTAAACTCACAACTACCACAAACTTATATGCTTCTCCAGGAGAAGCATCTCTTAACGTGGTTTTTATGGGTGTGAGGCATGAAGGTTAATTTTGGGTGTATGCAACATGTGAGGAGAAATTGGGCCTACAAATACCCAGTTGGGCCCACATCTCCTTTTTCCCCTACAAACTTCAACGGTGATTTATTGTCCCATTCATGCCTCCACAAGACAAAATAGCATGCACACTTCAATTAATGTTAACCATGCTTTTCATAATTAATGAATATAAAGTCATTTTGTCATCTTTTTAATTTAAGTTGTGTGGATTTATTTTCCTCCACATCATTTTTAAGATTTTTGTTTTCTTTTAATTTTTACTCAAACGTAAAAAATTAATCTCTAGTTAACTTAGATGGAAAAATGTGTTAAGAAAAAAAATATATACAATAATTCATAATTAAATAATATTTGCATAAAAAAAAAAGGTTGTACAATTTTGATTCCTTTGTAATTGTATTTTATGGGATGCATTCATGGTTGAAAGTTAGTCAAAAACAAAAAGCTGATTGAATATTTATAGTGTTAAGAAACAATAAAACAATATGTGACTTAAAATTTTGTTTTTACATGTAGATGTTGTATGAGAGTTATGGAATCATTTGGAAGCATGAATAGTTTTTGTGCTTTGGGTTATGAGAAAAGGTGTGAGGGTCAAATCTTTGGGACCACAAGCATGGAATCTAATGCTACATCTAATACATCATTACTAAACCTAATTAGGTGCAACTTATTATATATTATGAAGTAAGAAAGAGATGTGAGATACCTTCAAAACTACACTCTAGTCCTTTTTCTTACTCTAACTTATTCACTCACTCTCATGATGCAGAGAATATCAAAATATTATTCTAATATAAAATGATAGTTTAACAAAATTTTATTTGATAAACTTTGATAAAAATAATTATTTTTGATAAAAAAAATCCTAAAATTTTATTGTTTTATTTTTGAAACTTTCATAAAAAAAATAAAAGATTACTCTATTAAGCCAAACAAAATATTTATCAAAAAATCATTTTTGCAAGAATTATATCATCTCTCTGATTCATATCTTGGTTTAAAATGTCCACTTTTCCAAATGTGCTTTTTTAATTGTTTTTTGGATTGGTGGGTCTATAAAAAATGTGTTATTCCAATTAGTTGAAATTTAGATATAATAAAAATATACAATTAATAAATAATATATATATATATATATATATATATATATTACATTAATATAATTATAATTTTTAATAGATGAATGAATTAAGCATTAAAAGTGGTGATTAAGTGTGTAATTATTTTTTTAGTTATATATTCTATTAATAAGATGGGGCTGTTAATAATGTAAACAGATATCATATAAGATATGGTGTTACAATTAGAAAGTTATAATCTTATTTCGTATTAAAAAAAGGCTAAAATCTTGTTATGCAATTTTTCATTATTTATAATTAAAAATAATAATGTCAACACGTGTTATTAACAAAGTATTATAACATCAGTACAAAGTGCCACGTAAAGAATATAAACATGGAGACATAAAAACATTATAAAAACATAGGTATAATTTAACTTTTTAAATACGATATAAAAATGTTATGCAACCATGTTTAATAATCATTTTAGTCTTACATTGTTCTACTCTAAATATGAATAAAAAAAAATTATCAGTTGAGTGAAACTTGTTATTGAGTTAACTTCACATTGTTTAACAAATAGTAGAAGAAAGTTTATTTATTAATAAAATAGTGGGTGACCTAATTGCAACCACTTCCTTTTAGGCATTGGATGCCCCTTTTCTACCTGCTATGTCTTTAAAAGGGTTCTCAAACCATATGCTATCTGCAAAAATAAAAAAAGTAAAAGAAAAGTTTCAGACACTATTCTGAGAGAGGGGACCAATTCATGGCATCTCTAATAAAATAAGATTTAGATATGAAGTTTGGGAAGATGAGAAACCTCTTTAGAACACTTTTGTAATGGTTTCTTGTCGTACTCAGTTTCATGAATAAGAAATGTTGCTAAACAAGTTATTCAGCTGATGCAAAATCACTTCCTACAATGAAACAAAACAACAATATTATAAAGAATAATATTATGAATAGGGTTTAATCAATTGAGTTTTTTTTTTTAAATTGAGTTTCTTGTTTTGTAGAAAAAAAAAACTTCAACTCATTCTTTTAAATTTGTGTTTGTTATAATTAATTGACTAATTAATTATATTTTATGACTCATCTGAAATATTATGATAGGTCCTATTGTGATTTAATAAAATATAATAACTGATTAGTTATTATGGGATGTTGTAATAAAATAAAATAAAGTTTAGCCAAACTTGATTGACGTTGGCTTATAAAATAGTAGTTAGGGTTCTCTCTATAACCGATAAGGTTCTCTCACAATAAGTCATCAAGAGAGAGAGTGTCAAAGGAGAAACAAAGACAAAGAAATGCATTTTTATTGGATCTCTCATGAATCAAGATTAATATATCTTATTATGATTTATGTATGTGAATGTGTGAGAATCATAAATCTTAAGATCCTAAAGTAGTTTTCTCTAATGAATTGTTATTGCATGAAAACTACTAATTTATTTACGATGGTAACGTTATTTGAAATCGATTAGAGGTGTGACGTTTCAAAATTTGAGTTTGTCACGTGTAAAAATTTAGATCATCTTTTACTTTCATAAGTCAAAATCAGGAAGATTCTAAGATAAAAAATGACCTGTATTTTAACATATGAAAAACCTAAATTTGAACATTTAACACTTTCAAACGATGTTAATTGTAACACCCCTCTTATCAAGAGGGTAATGTCAGGTCTGCAGCCCAATACACCCCAATCCCTCGCCCCAAGTGTCCCCCCACTTCGCAAGGCAGGTTGTTGTCAGTGGGTATCGAACCCCCAACCTGACCTTTAACACCCTCTCAACAAGAGAGATGTAACACCCCTCTTAGCAAGAGGGCCATGTCAGGTCTGCAGCCCAATACATCCCAACCCCTCGCCCCAAGTGTCCCCCCACTTCGCATGGCAGGTTGTTGTCAGTGAGTATCGAACTCCCAACCTGGTGACATCTCTCTTGTTGAGAGGGTGTTAAAGGTCAGGTTGGGGGTTCGATACCCACTAACAACAACCTGCCTTGCGAAGTGGAGGAACACTTGGGACGAGGGGTTGAGGTGTATTGGGCTGTAGACCTGACATGACCCTCTTGATAAGAGGGGTGTTACATTAATTAGTGTCAATTTAAAGACCAACATTAAATATAAGATTTAAATGATTTAAATGTAAGCATATTGACTTATTTTATAAAATTAAGATCTTAAATGAGTAAAAAGTAAATATAAGAACCCAAAACCAAAGGTCTAAATATAAGAAGCAAATTACTAAATAAACCTAAATTTAAGTAATTTTCACAAAATTAATTTAGGTTAAAAATTGTTTTCATTTATATTCTATAAATTGATTCTATGTCTACTTAATAATAAATTAAGAAAATTAAGTTATAAGAATTTTAAATAATTTTAAAATTTTATATTAAATAAAATATTAATATAAGAAAGTCGTATATACGTTTTAAAATTTTGGATTAATATATATATATATATATATATATATATATATATATATTTAATATTTGTGTTTTTGTTTGCTTACGAATTATTCATATGAATTACATTTTGTTTTACAAAACAACAACAAAATTTATGAAAGAGGAAGATACGTTATGAAAGAGCAAAGTTGATTTGTTTGTGAAAACATCAGAAGCTACAAAGTATAAGTAAAACAAGCCAAATGATGATATTGAAAGATTTGTTGTTATTTTGGAAAATTTATATAAAAGTAATATATCTATAGAAGTGTATTCATCTTTTTAAAGGTAGATAACTTGTGATACTGTAAATATAATTTTTGTGTAAATACAAATATGAGAGAGATATCTGATACCTATTCACATGATATTGCTCCAAATATGAAGATATAAAATTCGAATAGTCTCATGCTTTTTTTTGTGTTTCATTTTAATTGCGAATTTTAACTTTTTGGGTATAAAAATAAAATATAATATGAAAGATATGTGAAAAGGAAAATAAATAAAAAATGATAAATGATAAAATAAAAATGAATAACATATTCAGTTAAAGAAATAGTTAAGTGTTATAATATTTTCATTTTTTATAATTTTTATGGCTCAAAAAGTTAACTTAATTATACAGATTTCATAATTACCAAAAGATAAAGTTAACAAAACTTGAAAAATTATAAAATCGCCTCTAATTAACAAAACTTGAAGTATATAACTTGAGAGTTGTACATCTCTACGAAAAGTTAGACATTAATTTGGACCTATACTTCAATAACAAAATAAAAAAGAACTTTAATTAATGAATTAAAATATTCTCATTGTCAATTTTTTTTTTTTGGAGATTCCAAAATAAGTAACAAATCTTATAACAAGATTAATGTATACACAAATAGAAATATGAAAGAGATCAATTATACATCTTATAAAAAAAATAGCACTTACCATAATCGAAGTCAAAGCCTCTGCAAAATTTTTTAATTAATTAAAAATGTTTTTTACCTATGGCTTCAGTTTTCAAAGGCAGAAAAATGTTTCTATAGTTCCGGTCTCTCTACAACCGAGATAAAAAAGTGTTTCTATGATCTCGGGTAATAACCGAGACCAAAAGACACCCTCTTTTGACCTCAACCAAATACGTCTCAGTTATAAAACTGAGTCAGAATAATGAAAATAATCGGCTTATTGCACTGATGAGAATATTACTCGTATCAAATGTATCTCAAACTCATTTTCAATATTCAGAATCTTTAAAAAAATTAAAATATTAAATTTAACACTTTTATGATATAACATCTATATGTTCATATAAAAAAATCCTTAAAAAATATAAACTATAATACTCCTAGGTTAGATATGCCACCAGAGTCTCTACAAATTAAAAACACCTAAGGCTATGGCCATTAAAGAATAATTTTATTTCTCAAAGACTACAAAGACACATAATCATGTATGTTAATATTACTATATTACATATTGCTATCTGCCCCACCTCATATTTGATAGGATAGAATCAACCATATTATATATAATTACACAACAGGACAAAATAGCTTTATAAATAAAGCAGTGTTAAAGAGCATTGTGCAATAAACAACGTTACAAGGACTAATCATTCAATAGAATTTGGACGAGTATAAAATGTGTGGATTCCTTCTTGGTTTATGTTATCCTATTATCGGAGTTGGTCAATTTGCTTTTGAAATTTCGTGTACAAAACATCACTTTGATGTTCACCATTTGATTAAGAAATTCAAAAGGGACTTTAATTACAATTTTCCTAATGTCACCTAGTGCTCATAACTATACCCTTTTTTCATAATTATTTATCATTTCCTCTTCAATTATTATTATTAGTTTCTAAGATAATAATGATTAGACCTTAACAAGAACAAAACGTATTAGTGTTATATGTTCATTTCAGAATTTCTTTGCCGACACATAGCATCTCATTCATTTCAGAATTTCATCTTATATTAACAACAAGAAAAGGGACTTTATAATAATAATAATAATAATAATAATAATATATGCATTTTGATAAAAGTCTTTAACCAAACCAATTTAATATATCAATTAATAACAACTAAGTACATAAAAAGTGAAAATTATTATTATCACATCATTTATAAGGAGCAATCTTAATTAGGTGACATGCATCACATGCAACTCATCAAACCAAACCCATTTTTTCCTAAGAATTAATAAATTACATCAACAACAAATGTGCATTATATGTTACTCTCTCTTCACTTTCTACCAAATATCCTCAAAACTTATCAATTGTGGTGGAAGGTTGAAAGGGAATTATAATGGTTAATTTTTCGGTTCCTAATACATTTTTTTAGCTAAATTACACTTGTTCCTTTTAATTCTTGACTTGATACGTGATTTCGGCTTCTTCTTTTTTTTTTTTTTTTTTTTTTTTTTTTTGTTTTTTTAATTTGTTTATTTTAAGGAATTCACAATTTTTGTTTAATCATTATTTTTATATGTGTATTTTTAATTAAAGTATTTCTTTATGACATCTTAAATAAATATGTTATGTCTAGAGTTAATTTGGATGAAAAATAAAAATAAAGTCTATGTAAAATCGTGAATTTGACCAAAGTTGTGGATTTTTTAAAACATGATAACTTAAATCGCGAGAAGAGATAAATGAAGACTAAAATTTTAATTTAACATATTCTGCCAATTTTTTCAAACATTTTTTACCTGTTCAAGAGTTTCTTTAACCAACATTTTCCTCCAAACATGGATCATTATTCATTAGCGCGTTTACTGTTTTAGGTTCTTGCTGTTTACACATCTCTTTTCGCTAAATGCACCCCACTTTTACATCTTATATTTAAAGTAACATGCTTATCCTTTTCTTTACTTTCCGTTTCATGTTGCAGAAATTTTTATAATACTAAGAAAATAAAATATATTTTAGGAAGTATTTTTCATAATATTAATAAAATATGCTTTAGACAATACATTCAAACATAAAAGAGATAATACTTTTAATGATTGATTGTGGAGATGCATATTCACACAAGTCAAGTTTAGTATTGGATTTTCAAATAATTACATGAATAAATTAGGAGGATGTTAAATTATATCAATTTAGTATTTGGTTCATGTAATTTAAAATATAATTTTAATATAAAGATTTTAATGTGATGATTATTAGAATATAATTGTGTTAAAGTTTGAAAATTATTTTAAATTTATTAAATTAATTCTCTCACTTTTCACACTTTATATTGTTTCCGTAAAACAATGAAAAAAGAGTGATGTTATGATGAAAGATAAGTGATTTTGACATGAAAAAACTCTGCATCAGATAATTTTATATCATCAAGAACGTTATTAAAGGAAGTAAAAAAAGAAATAAAAACATTTATTAATAGAACTTTACAATATATCAAAATACATTTTAAACTCTTTTAATAATATAATTATGTATTTCTCAATTATAGAAACTTAATTATGAAATTTAAGGATTTTAATTTTTAATTAATTTTTATCAAATTGGGTGCATGAGTTACTCTTTTGATGCACCATAAAAGTTTGCGTTGTATGATTTGTGTATAAATATTAATTTTTCCTTTTATGTTTTATTAATCGGATTAAATATGTGTTTTTGGAGGTTCAATTCCAAATTTTTCTTTTTCCGGTGTGCATTGAAGTTGAATCGAAAACTTTGATTAACATGAATAGGAAAGCCGCATTTTATGTTTACATTAGATCGAAAAGTTTTCCAAGTTTTGAATGCTTTGAACTTGGAAAAGCATCACGTTCCTGGCACGCATGGTATGGTTTTGCTTCATGAACCAATTATATGCAATTGTTGGTTTTGATTGGATAAGCAAAAACTTTGAATTTCGTGTGACTTCAAATTCTGATCGGAATCGAAATGAAAGGTAAATTTCAATTTTTTGAATTGAGAAAATAAGTGTTCACTGTCGTTACGTAAAGGTGATTATAAACATTGTATTTAATTTAGGAATTAAAGAGAAGAAGAAAAGGAAAATTAGAGAATTAGAGAATGATGAACAATTTTTTGTGTGTGTTATTTTGATAGGAAGAGTTTTATGTACAGACACAACATGTAATTCATAAATAATACAAAAGAACACAAATCAAAAATAGTTAATACAAAATAAATATTTACATAAAAAGTAATGAATCATATAAATATTAATCATATGAGTAACTCTTATCAAATCAATGAACGATTAGGAAAAATCCTTAGGAATAAAAACTTAGGAAAGGGAAAAAAGTATATCATTTTGTATTCTTTAATACAATCCCTCTTCCTTCGTATAAACTTATATCATTAAGATGATCGAGTCCAAAGTTGTGAATCATTTGCTCAAAAATTCTTGCTGCTATTGGTTTGTTTCATAGACCATCATGAATGTTATCACATGTGAACAAATATTTTGTTTGTGACCAACTATTATGATATTGTGAAGATATGTAAAATAACATGCATATGCACACACACACACATATATATAAAATTTTAAAACAATACTCAATTTGAATGATTTAACATGTATTGGAAATATGCTTTAAGTCTAACTCAATCCCACAAAAATGACTTGTAAGATGAAAATTAGATCCACTTATATATTGTGAATTGGTCTTATCTCTAGTCGATGTGGGACTTCTAACAACATGAAATAAATTTCTTAGATAATAAGATGATTTATGTATTTCGGGTGTCAGTTCTGAAATAACAAAATTTACAGTGATGCTTAATAAGACTTTGAAGAATTCTCCTTATACCATTCAAATATAAATTAACTTTTTTTTTGTAGATTATTTATCTATCTTCCCTATTAAACAGTTAAATTTAATTTTATATTCGTTTATCATTTTCATTAAATAAATGGTTATGTAACGTCCCATTTAATTTATAAACGCAATTAAAGGAAATGCCACACATAAGATAGTATAACCACGCAGTCCTGGGGTTTCCAACATCACCCCTACAAAACTAGGCACACCACGATGCCAACAAAAGCAGAAAACTGTTCAACTAGAAGTTTACAATCTAATAACCACGAGTACAAGGGCCATAGCCCTAAAGAAACATGACAGAAAGAAGTATAAGGTACAGCCCAGATGGCTAGGTAGCGGAATCGCCGTTCCCTTGTTGACCACGAGAACCTCGCCCATCTGCTCCCATCAACCAAGTTGATGATCATCGCAAGGAAGAACAGCCACATACAACACAACCATGCAACAAAACGGGTAAGCTAGAGCCAACACATATTCATCATACAGTTAAATATATTTTCATCATCTCATATCCATATAACAACCAAACATGTTATGACTCTTCATTCAATACACTACGACTCGACTCGACTCATCCGGATACGTATAACTTAGTCGGATTCAGCGGATGCTTGCACTTGTGGTGGATACCTCTGCTCGAACCTGAGCTGCTCATCCCCGAGCTATGTGTTACAAATGTTACGATGAATCAAATCTCCCTCACCACAAGGTTAGCCCTTAATGAATTTCGGGCCTCCTGCTACTCTCACCACAGGAGTCAGTCCGCTCTAAGTGAGACTAGCTGGCCCCTTAAAGTGTCAGGATACAGTCCTTACCTTGAATCCTTACTTGGTTATACAGATGGGGCACCACCATGGACACCCACTAACAGGGGCCATGGGATTACGTCCCGACCACTGAAGCGTAACCTCGGAGGTCTCACCTAGAGACCCCAAGGAATTACACGCTGACACGGACCAACATTCATAAAACAACAGTAGGAGAGCATCAAAGATCATGTTTGCAATTCCATACCCTTCTTTGAGATTTATTCCTCATACACATCACATTTTGGATCCATACATCTGATCATCACCACCCCATGAATCTAGGGCCTCATCTCATATCAATAACATTTTCCTTTAGTTCCAAACCTCTCATACATTTCACATGCCAATAACAAACCCAACCCGTCATACACAATTCGTGATTCATGCCAAGCACGCATAATACTCCATTATATACATGTTCCTCATCATACAATTCACACACAAACCAAAATCAATCATCCAAAAAATAAACAAGCACCCAAACAACGTACTGCCTCGCCCAACCCCTCGCTCAGGCTGAAGGGTTTCGCTCAGGCGAGACGTGCTCGCTCAGGCGAGCCCCCCCTTCGCCTAGGCGAGGGGTCGATGGAGC
>Ga0214543_1000565_pt1 | contig 63514 bp, 32 predicted proteins | sample CNSS2metaG_FD_160094 | JGI IMG/M metagenome (GOLD analysis project Ga0214543, IMG submission 160094) | Root nodule microbial communities from cowpea collected in UCLA plant growth center, Los Angeles, California, USA - CNSS2 | ecosystem: Host-associated > Plants > Roots > Nodule | place: USA...
ATATATATATATATATATATATATATATATATATATATATATATATGTATATATATGTATATGTATATATATATATATATATGTATATATATGTATATGTACATATATATATATATACATATAGACATATATATACATATATATACATATATATATATATATATATATATATATATACATATATATATATATATATATATATATATATATATATATATATATTTATATATATATATATATAACACACATAGGATATGTATTTCACTAGTTTTAATAAAAATTGTATAATTCTTAAATAGAATATAAAGGTTCCATTTAATACAATATGGTCTTTATTTTGAGTTTAGATTCATTTTGATTAAATACTTAAACCTAATCTTAAACTTGAATTTATTTAGTTAGTCACACAAACGAATTAAACAAGTAATTAACAAAATAAATCCCAATAATTTTTAAGTCGACTTATACTCTCTTAAGAATATTCTACAGTCATATATAATACTGTTCAGTTGTGCATGATGACTCAACATGCAATAACCATAAGTGAGATTCTTTTAATATCCTAACCAATAATACAAGTAGTTACGATAAAAATTAAATAAAAAAGTATCAATAACTAATGGTCAAATAGTTGACTATAATTTCATTTTGAATTGTATGCACGATAAAAAAAAAATTCCTTGGGTACATTGTTGCAATTTATTATGCATTAAAATATTTTAACAAATAATAACATAATTGTATTTTTTTCATATTTTTAATAAAATTTAATTATTGTTTTTCATTTTTATCGTGTTTTTATTTAATTCTATATTAAAACAAATATATGATAGCTTAGATATTTGGTACTCTTATTTGATGATAACCAAACTCTTTAAACTATGTAGAAATATATTAATTGTGGAAGTTTATGGGAAAACATCATAGAAGACTAAGATGTGGGTAATAATATTTAACACCAACTTGAGAGTTTGCATTAAAAATATATCATGTAAGTAATAACTATGAGGTTAGCATGTGAGGTCAAAGAAATAATGATTAATTGTTTAATGCATAGTGATATCAACAAAAGTCACCATGCTTCAAAGCCTTAGCCAACTAAAAATTCATTTGTATATTTTATTTATTTATTTCTATTTGAAAGAGATTAATCTTTTAGCATTGTTAGAATGATAACTTAATAAATGAAAAAGAATGACAAAGTGTGTTAGTATATATTTCAATATTTTAAACTTTATTTGAGATCATTTTTATAAATTGATTTTAATCGATGTGGATTTTTGTGAACCCCTTAAATTTCTCTTGGAACATAAATAAAATGTAAAATATGAAATATAAATAAAAAACGAAAGAGTTAAAAAAAAATGAAATGTATGAACTTGTTGAGGAATTCGGATTAGTTGCCATTAATTTATTGAATTTTCAATTTAACTATGATACACATATTTTATTTAAACCTTTTATATGTATTTAAAATGTTCATAAGTTTATATTTTATTTTATTTGAATAATCAAATTTTGAACCAATCATTAAGCACCAATAAATAAAATAAAATGAAAAATATATGAAAAGTAAATAGAATACTGTAAAATAAATGAAGGAAGCTTTTAAGAAAAAATAGAGTTAATTACATCTTTATCTAGCTTTAGGAGTTTATAAAACTTAAAAGAGAGATTTCATTTTCTTTGATAATACAAGTTCTCTAAAATAATTAGTGTCAGCACCTTTATGTTTTGTTTACGTGATGGAATTAATAGATTGTTTGAAGAAATTAAGTTTGTAGCTAAGTTAAAATGTAACCTAATATCCATTGGCGAGGTTGAAAAGACGAGACATGTGTTTAAAGGAAGTGAAGAGAGTTGAAGGTGTTAAAGGGATACATGGTAGTGATAAAGGGTGTGAGGAAGAATGAACTTTTTGCCTTGGAAGGTGTTGTAGTATATGGGTCACAATCATATCTAAGATTGAGATATGAGATGAAAGATTATATCATCTAAATGAGAAAAACGTAGTGGAGTTGAAGAACCATGACTTATTTGTGAATGACAAAATTGAGCAATTGAAATTTTGTGAACATTGTGTCCAAGAAACTGCAAAGTTTGTTTTGATATAGGACAATAGAGAACAAAGGGAACCATTTATTATGTTCATGATTATCCATGGGGAGCGTCTCTCATTCCATCACACTTTAGATATATATACTTTCTATTGATAGTTAATGATTACTCAAGGGATTTATTGGTCTACCCTCAAAAGACCAATAGTGAAGTCTTTGAGAATTTCAAGAGTTAGAAGAGTTTAATAGTGAACCAAACCGATAAAATGGTGAAGAAGTTTAGAACTAATAACAATCTTGAATTTTCTTCATAATTTTTTAATTCCTTTTGTAAAGAGAATGACATACTGAGACACTAGATGATTGTAGAGACCCCTAACAAAATGGTTTAACATAAATATTTAATAGGGCTATTGAGTTGCATGTTGTTGAGTGTTGGAGTTCTTGGAGTTTTTTGGACTAAAGCTATTACTATTTTACCTATGTAATCAACAAATGTCCTTTAAAAGCCCTTGATATGAACACTTATGTGGAAATCTAGTTAGGGTACTTTCTCAACTTTAAAAATGTGTAAATTTTTGGTTATGTTGCTTCTACTCACGTAGGAAAAGAAAAATTGGATGCATGTGTTGTTAAGTGTATAGTCTTTGGCTATCCAAAATGTGTACAAGGATATCATCCATGGTATCTTAAGCTAGGATTCAAGAAGTGTATCGTTAATCAAGACATTTATTCAATTAAATTGATAGGACTCAAAAGTAAAAACTTTAGAATGTGAGTCTGGGAATAGTAGTGATGGTGAAAAGGCAAACATTCAAATTTTGAATGTGTGTGGTGTTTCAGTGAAAGCAGGTGCACTCTGTAAGTCTTTATTGGTGAGCTTGAGTGTTGACTCCACCCGTAAGACTCTCAAGTAGAGCAACAAGGAGTTGTCTTTGCCTGTAAGTCTTTACTAGTTTTTATTTATGCAGACCTTGATGATTTATTAGTTTATAAAATAAATAATTGTTTTTTTTTCCTTCTAAATCTCTTATTCTGTTAAGAATGGTCAGGTAAATTTAGTAATTTATTAGGAATTTAGTGACATCATAGATAAGGTGTTACATTTTGATATCAGAAATTCGAGCTTAGGGACTTATGTACTTCCCCTCCATTCGAGTTGGAGAATAATATTAAATAAATTTAGTATTCTCATAATATCAAACAACAAGTACATATTATTTTCATAAATACAATTATGCGTATAATATACCACGAATCTCATTAAATATGACAATTTGATAGCGGGCTATCTCGAGAATACATACAATTAGAATTGTAGGAGGAATTTGAAGAGGAATCATGACAGTTGAAAGGTGTAAGACCCGTGAAAATTAATTAATTAAATAAATAATTAAATGTGGGTAGTGGGAGCCTTTATGACATTTGATTTTGACATGTGTGATGTGGAAAAGTACTAGCTCAAATGGTTGAGAGTACTTAATTGTGTGAAAGGACTTGGGTTTGAGTCCTATGTATGCCAATTGTGTGTTGTTTAATTTATTATTATTTTTAATAATAATTACTACCATCAATGAAAGGATTTTCGTTTTTGGGTCATTAATCCCCAATTATGGTTTAGTAATTAGTAAATTAGGAGGAAAAAGAGAGAGCTGAAGGGCTACCATTGTTCTATAAACTTTAGAGAGAAAATTCAAAGTGAATTCGATGTGGTTAAGTGAAGCATAGAGGCTGAATTGAAGAGAACTAAGGCTTAGGAGCAAGGGAGAATCAAAGGTTATCCATATTTTAAGCGAAGGAAACTAGGTTAGGGGAGCTTTACTCGTTAATCTCTGTGTTTTCGAATGAATTGCATGATAATATAGTATGACTATACATGAAGTCCTGCTATATTGTTTAATTTCATGTTTTTGGAAATTTCCAGAAACTGCCTGGTGAGCAATGACCTACCGCCAGGCGACTCATCTCATTGTTAAGCCATTTTGGGTTCTTGTAGAGGAACCGCCTGGCGGTGGTACCCTGGCCGCCAGGGGACGTATACTTACCACCCGGGGTTCTGGGTTTTTGATGAACTGCCTGGCAGTGATGAACACCCGCCAAGTGACGCGAACCAATTTTGGTTTGACTTTGATGTTTTGGGTGTTTTGGGATGGTTCTAATCGAGGAAAAAGTCTATTCTAACTAATTGTGAATGATTAGATGCTATGATTCGTCGAATTACATGTGAATGGGGGTAACTTGGATGGAAATTGTGTGAACCTTGTTTTAGAGTTTGATAAGTTGGGAATTTTGGGGTTAGGAATCAATTGTAGCTTGAATTGGACTTGGACTGGAATGTTAAGATGTGATGAATTGGTCAAATCTGAGTGATGGGGATTTTTGGGGTTCGAATAGGTGTAGTACCAATTCTGGAAATTTTCTAGAAAGTAACGCACCGCCTAGCGGCTTTTAGGCTTTCGCCAGGCGACACCGCATCAGGGACATCCATGGAGTTCTCTATGGGTGGAGGTTCGCAGGGTTGGGCTTCCAGGAGTGGTTACAATAGTTCATAAGTTAAGGAAACGAAATGAGAGAAGTATAACAATGTGGTGTCATGGTGAGAATTATGCATGGAGAGTGAATAGTTGTGTAAAGGTGAGTGGATGAGATGTTGAGTATTATTTGATTGGAATATAATTGAGAAATGAAACTGGACTACGAAGGACTATGATAGAACGATAAAAGATTTCATTGGGAGTATCTAGTTTTGCCATAAGTTAATGACATTGAACAATACGAGTTCACATGCTTAAGTTTATAAACTAGCAAATTGAAGAATGCAAATTAAGAAGAAGGAATTGGTAAGGGCATGAAACCACTTGGTAATGCAGAATGTAACTTGGGTAGTAATTGGAATAGGTTGGTGACTTAAACAACGTTCAAAAGTGCGCAAAACCAGCAACCTTAGTTACTGGTATGGCTCTTGGTGGCACGAATTGGACCGCCAAACGATAGCTAAATGTTCATGAAGGCCTATGACGTGAGGTGCTTGGCGCCTTGCGGCACGTATCCCCCGCCAGACGGTTTGGAAGCATGATGCGCCTGGCACCTTGTGTGCCGCCCCAAGCGATACTGTGAAGCAAAAGTGTTGTGATTGCTTTTGATGTGCATGGTCTACAAGGCTTGGATGAGACCTCAAAGGTAGACTTGCTGGTGTTCCTTGAGTTGTGGCTCGGAACGTATCTCTTGAGTTGTGGCTCGAGATAGGGGTTAAGCACTTGGCATTCATTGAGTTGTGAATCGGAATGGCATCTCTTGAGTTGTGGCTCAGGATGACGGATGAACATGAGGAACTCTTGAGTTGTGGCTCGGGTTGGCGAGTGTTGCCGATGTGAGTGTGCACGTTGTGGCATGTACGGATAGGTCCAGTTAGATTGCCCTCATCAGTATTAAGCTGATGAGTTTGGTAGTCTTAGGACATTACGAATGTTATTCATATTGAGAACTCCACTTGGCGTTACGGTGTGTGATCCGTAGCATGGTTTCCCGTACGTGCTCTACCAGTTGTGGCTGATAGGTGTGGTAGCAAGACACCTTGAGATACTTATCAGAAGACGTAGAACATGGTTAATATGGTGGTGGCCATGTGGCATGAAAACAAAGGATGGAACTCCTTTGATATAATTGTATTGATATATAAATATTATATATATATGATTTGTTGATATTAGCTCACCCTATCTGCTTGTGTTTGGCGATAATCGTGTACGTGGTACACTGGAGCAGATGATGTTGCAGGTGGATCTGGTGAGGCTTAGAGACAGAGCATGGGCTAGCTTGAGAGATTTTTATAGAGTTATTTTTTTTATTATGGACTTTTTAGATTGTAACCTTTGGTTTATGAATATAGATGTATTTTATAATTGAGTTTATAAGGTGAATTTGAGTTATTTATAAATGAAATAAAGTTTTAAATTTCCTGCGTTTTGGGAAATATTCGGTCAAGATGTTAAAAAAGGGCCTACGACAAGATCAAGACGTAAAAGATTAGAAAAACAAATTTCTAACAACATTATACAAGAACTTGGATATTCAAAGCCTATGAAGATCATAGTTTACAGTGCACTCAAGAAATAAGTTTTCAGGCCATTGGGCAACGAGTTTTGTTATTCTTAAATTCAATTTCTATTTTTAGAATTATTGAGTCTATGTAATTGGGCTTATTTTGATATTTTATCTTTTATCTTTTAATTGTTTTTAGAGTTATTAGGCCTATATAATTAGGCTTATTTTTATCTTTTGTCTTTTATCTTTTAAACATTAAAGGGTCTACAAATACATAGGCCTACAATGAATGTAAACACTTTTCAATCATATATTGAATTTTATTTCATTAAAGAGAGGACTCTCTTTGTTCTTGGCTTAGGCCTAGGTTCTTATCAAAGACTCAAATCTTTGTAACGAATCTTCCTTGATTTATTAGTCTTCTTGATTGTGGCGTCTCTATTATTGGTTCTAATCAAAAGAGTGATCTCTTTGTGGCTAATCTTCCTTTATTTATCAATATGCTAGATTGTGGCATTCTTCCATCTCTATCCACGTTCAATATAATTATAAAAATTATAAACTATGGTTTATCTTTTTAACATTCATCTATTTTAAATAAGAAATTCAAAGTCAACAACGATCATCAACTTTCCTGGATAGGATCGTATCTTTTTGGAATCTACAACAAGGTTTTGTCGAAATTTCTTCTTATATCATATTAGTATTCAAAATAAGGTCTGGTTTGAATTTTCCATTATCATTTTCTTTTAAAATATCATCTTAGTATTTCTATCTTGTGGGGATTTTCGTTTTTAAATATAGTATTTCTACCTTTGATCTGTGGAAATTAACTATTTTTGTGTTTTCTGTTAAGGGCAATACCAATTAATTGTGTATAAGTGCAGTTACATTCTTTTACATGAGTTTAGGGGTTTGAAGGCCACTTTGTTCACAAAATTTATTTTTCTGACAGTGCATTCTCGCCTAACGAGTAGATTCTCTTGGGCAGTGAGTGACTTTGTTCTACAGTCAGGTTTGTCAATCTTTGTGTTTGTGTCAATTTTTGAATTAGTCAAGTTGAACTGCAAAAGTCCAAAGAAAAGTAAAAGATCTAAAAAGCCAAAAGCCAAAAGAAAATTGAAGAGTTCAACACAATTATTTTAATGCCTTAAATTGATTATGGTTTTTTTGAATTATTAAGTCTTCATTCAATTTTGTTAAAGTTTCCGCATTGTCTAAAGTCATTCTTGGTAATCCTATTTTATTTTGCGTCTTTTAAAAGTTTTGTTTAGAGTTTTGTTTGTTGGCCTTTTGAGTCAAGTTTCTTGTTGGCCTTTTGTTTGTTTAAAGTCACGTTTTTCACATTATTGTTTTGTTTAAGTTACTAGACTAAAGGATTTAAAGTCGTTAAAGGCAAAAGAGTACATTCGAGTAAAAGCCTACAAGTGTGAAACACTAGTGATCCTTGAGTGAAACCCTTAGAAAAGTGGTGATGTCTTAACTTTATATTTTTATTGCTTGTTTACTAACCTTTTTGCAGGATATGGAATCTTCACAGGAAAATAATCCGATGTCACCTAAAACTACAACAATTATGGTGGCATGAGAAAAAATCACTATACAAATGAATCAATTACAACAAGTTGAAGGACTTCAAAAATCTAATGAAGATATCAATATACGATTAGAAGAAGTAGAAATAAGAAGAGCAAGACGAGAGGAGTCAGTCCATTCTTTGCATTGTGATGAGGTGAGGATGAACCAGATATAGTACTCAGGAGAGGTAGGAGAATTCAAGGAGAAATGGATAACTATAGGTTTAAAAGAGCATATGAATTTGATTTCAAACCAAAAAGAGGTAGACTAATTCAAGATGAAAGGGAAAATCAAATGTCTAGATGGGAACAAATGATGAAGAAGGTTATAATTTTCAAGTTCAACGGAGCAAGCGATCTAGAAGTCTACCTTGCACGGGAGATGAAGGTTGATAAAATTTTTAATTCATACGACTATGAAGATGAAGATAAAGTCCTCATGGCAACTTTGGAATTCAAAGGGTATGTTATGAATTGGTGGAATCAAATCATTATGGACATAAACAAGAGAAGAAGAAGACCAATAACTACCTGGGAGCAATTGAAGGACATCATGAACGAAAGATTTGTCCCTTCGTATTACAAACATGAGTTATTTAACAAATTGCAAGGACTTACAAAAAGCAATCGGGGTGTTGAAGAATATGTCCAAGATGTCCAAGACTTAGAGGTAACATTGATGAAAGCTAATGTAGATGAAACACCTATGACTACAATGGTTAGATTGTTAAATGATTTAAATAGGGAAATTCAAGATGTGGTGGAAATGCACCATTATGAAACCTTGGAGGACCTTATTCACCAAGCCACCAAAGTGGAACAACACAACTCAAGAGAAAAAGCTTATACAAGAAGCCATCCACCTCTAGAGGGATAAGGAGAATTTTAAGAAGGAAGGAGTTAGTTCTACCCTTTCCAAGCCGAAAGAGAAAGAATCTTCAAGTGTAAAGTAAATTCTCAAACTAATACTTCTTTCCATTCTACACTACAAGAAAATTCTCAATTAGAAATCAATTTTAGAAACAAAAAATAGTTAGTCACTATAGTGATCAATTTAGATACCAATTTATAAAATAAACAATTATTGGTTACTAAAATAGTCATTATTATAAATAAAAAATTATAATTGGTTACTAAATTGGTCACTAATTAATTAGAGACCAATTTATAAATAAGTCATTCTGGTAGTCAAAACCTAGGTAGCTATTTTTTAGTAACCAATTTCCTTTGGTAGCCAGAACCATGGTAACTAATTTTAAAAACTAATTTATTGATCAATTATAATTTTTTATTTATAATAATGACTATTTTAGTAACCATTAACTTTTAGCTTTGTAATTTGGTATCTAAATTATAGTTACTAATAATTATTAATTACTAAAATTAATCACTATTTATAAGTTTTCTTGTGTACTAGTTCCAATAAATATTTTAAATGTTTGGAAAAAGTACACGTAATATCTAAGTGTTCTAACACAAGAACTATTGTTTTTTAAGAAACTGGGAAAACTAATAGTTTTATATAGTTTTATTTTATAGTTGAATTAATAAATATTTATATAAAACATGGATAATTACTTTCTTAATTTATGTAGGTAATAATTTTGTTCACTCTCAATCAGTTTATTTTCAATTTCTATTTTTTTTTCACCATATTTATTTATTTTTGTTTTTGTTTTTACTTTTAACAGCGATCGCAAATTTTATATTGTAACTTTAAAATATTATTAAGAGTAAAATATTACTACAAATATCTATGTATATAAGTTTTTCTTAGAAATACAAGAATAACATTTATTTGTAGAAAATGTTTAATTTATTACCATGTTAAATAATACAATAATATAGTACTTTTACTAAAAAATAATATTTCAATTAAATGCTTTTCTCGAACAAGGTTATATCTATTCTTTATTTGTAGGAACCCAAAAATAAAAAAAGAAATTAAAGTCAAACGATTTAATATACGAATTAAGTAAATAAATTTAAAAGCATTCAAAATCTATTTTGTTTTTTACATACAAATTTTGTTTCCAAAATGTTGGGCAGATTCTTCCAAGAAATCCAAAAACTGTTTGGTAGCTTAATTTCCAACTGGATTCGAAAGCTTTATAAAATTAATGTCATTTTCAATGTAAGACTTTTTTGCATCAAAATCACCGTCCATTCTTTTACTTTTCATTAATATATATATGACATATGAAACATTATTCTTAGTTTTTAACGATTGGTCAAAGAGGAATAAACAAATAAGCAAATCATGATCTATAAAAAGAGGAATCGACAAAGAATCTTCTTCTTTAATTATTCTTTATAATATACCTGTGTTTGTTCATGCATTTAAAAATAATAATAATAAAATGAAACAACTAAATTAGACAAATTAGAATAAGTTTAGAATAACATTTTCTTATAATTATACGTTTTTTATTGCAACATTCAATGCTCATATTATTTTTAAAATTTTTTGAAAATCTGGACTTGTTAATTTTAATTATTTTTATTTAAAATTTATAAAATTGTTAATAAAAATATAAATTTTATCATTTAAAATTTATTTTTTAAGATGATATTAGACTCATTAGAAACGTAATCTAACAAGATTTATTAATTATTAAACTTATTATATCACTTATTATTAAGATATTTATTATTTATTGAACATATTGTGTTATTAATATCGAATCATTTATTAAAATATAGTTTCAAGTTCAAAATATATATATTTCAATTTGAGAAAATGAGGTGGAGATTTATAATAACTACAAATAAGACAAGTTTTAAATATATAAATAAATATAAATTTTATCATACAAAAAACTAAGATTGAAGTTAACTTCCATATTTTTTGTTAGTTTAAAATATTCACCAATTATTTTCCTCATTTTTTGTCATTTGTACTGATTTTCTTTTCATCATATTTTTATTCACATTGAAAGTGAGATCTGTAATTCAGTTCTGCTTAGACGAGCTTCATGCTACTTTACATTTTTATTTAATAATTTTATTTATAATTAAAAAATGTAAAGAATAAAAAAGTGTTAAAAGAAAAAAAAATGGAAAAGTTGACTTGTGATGCTTCCCTTTGCGGTATGTACGCACGCCTCCGCCATATGACGAAGCGTGATTCATAATTTAATCACATTTTTAAAACCTCTTTTTGAAATTTGAGCTGACTTTTCGTTTGTTCATTCAACTCGAATTTAATCGTGAAGGACAAGGTTGCTTTTCAACAATCAATTAATTGATTTCTTGAAAAAATATTGAATTAATTTACGATAAATATAACTATTATATTTTTATTGGTTAAAAGTATATCGATGAAATTGAATTTGTTTATAACTTATTTAATAAACACACTTAAATATATCATTAAATATGTTTTTCGTCGTTTAATTTTTATGAAAATTGGAATTAGTCCTCTCTATAATTTTGGACCAATTTAGTCTTTCTTATTTAAAAAATATGTGAATTTATTTCTTTTAACCAAATTTTATTAAGTTTATCTAAAGTTTTAATTGTGTTTCTTAACTTACATTGGAGCAAAAATACGTCAAACAATATAAACAACTTAAATGTTATCATAAAACACGTCTGACACCTTAAATAAACTTAATAAAATTTGGTTAAAAAAACTAAATCCAAATACTTTTAAAATTTAAATAATTAAATTAGACTAAAATTTGAAAAAAAAACTAACTTCAATTTTAACCGTTAACATATTTAATCCTTAAATATGTGTACTAATCACTTTAGTGAATAAATATTTAATTAGATACAAACCTAACTCAATTCAACCTGATGTTCTTTTAGGAAATTAGATAATACATTAATTCAAATTCTACTTAACTCAATCATTAAAACTCCCATTTTTAAAAATCAGTATATCATTGATTATTAACTTTGTAAATTATGTCTTTATTTGTATATACTTCAATGCTGAGGCGAAAACATATTAGAAACAAAGGTTATAATTATTAAATAAAAAATCTATTACATTTCTTGACATTTTCAAATTAAAAGACAAAATAAGAATCTATTAAATAGTTGTGTTTAATGATTACATTTTGCTTTATTTTAATTTATAAATCACAGCATCTTAAATAATTCATTATCCATCAAATAATACTAGAGAACAATTTAATTTAGGAGCAACATGTATACTCTAGAGAGTAATTTTAAGTTGAATTGAAATCCTTTAAAAAAAAAAGAGGTCCTTAAATTAAACAATAATAACAATAAATAAAGAAATCCATTAAATTCATAATGTATTAATTTTATCCAGAAATAACCATAATGATAATGTGATACTATATATATTTTTATCATTTAACTTAACCAATTCATTAACTCATTAGTTGACATTATTTTTCCACAAACTTAAATATCTTAAAATTTTGCCTCAGATTAATTTAATTTAAATATAAATAAGTGAAGTCCGGTCAAAGATTATTTTATTTTATTTTAAATCAAATCTGAGTAGTGTAAAAGACATGAAATTGAATATTAGACATATAAAAAAAAGTTGAATGATTGACAAATAAAATAAATAAACAAAATTAGTAGTCATTTCCCATGGGCAAGGTGGTTGAAGAGATAAGTCAACTATATTACAATATAGTGTCCTTGTTAAGATGTCACACACTTTTAGTTTAATGGCTTATCAGTTATCATATAAGAGTACGGTATAAAAAAAAGGTGCATATAACTTATCAGATCGATATACAATCACATGCATGCTTCTTATCACGACTGCATTTTATTTTATACAATTTAGCGAATATATAACACAATTAGAGGTGGCCCACTAATAAATAAGTCTACAATTATGTACTTGTCTATTATATATATATGATGCAATTTTTCTTTTTCAAACATATGCTTCTCTTTGTTTAATATTGTTTCTTTTAGCAAATATACGACTTTACTGTTTATAATCAGAATATATACATATTAAAAAGTAGAGATGTTAAAATGGGCATCTCGTCCGACCCGATCCGACTTATTAGAGGTTGGTCACTTAGTGAGTCAATCCAACTCAACTTATTTATAAACGAGTCAAAAAATTTCGAATTCAGCCCGGCCACCACGGGTTAGTGGGTTAAACGGATTGACTCACTAGCTCACTTAATTAAAATAAAATATAATTTTTTCTGAAGTTATAAATTATAATTCGGATTAAAATTTAAATAAACTTCAATACAATCTAAATACAATCCAAGATGATGTTAAACTCCAATACAAACCAAAATTAAAAAAAAAACAAAACTATCTAAGATCAAAGCGTTCTTGTCACTTATCCAACTATAATATTAGAGTCTTGAATGGATAAATCCACAACATTTTCATCTCTTGAAGCATCTTCTTTATCCCCTCTATTTGAAGCTGAAGCTAGGTTTCCATTTGTCAACCCATTAATGTGTTTGGTTAAAAAAACAGCCCAACATAATGTGTGTTACCCTACGGGTTGGTGGGCCAACCCGGTTCACCACGGGTTCAACCTAGGTGAGCCGGGTTCTTAGTGGACCGGGTCAAAAATTGACCCATACTGACATTTGTAAAAAAAAATTCAACCCAACCCAGCCCAAACCCGTGGTGGACCAAGTGGACCCACGGGTTTTGACCCACTTTGACGACTCTATTAAAAAGATATTACTAAATATAATAGCCATTACGTAGTTAAATAATATATGTTTATATAATACATTACTTTTATTTATTCTTCGAGACCATATAATAAAGTAATTAAGTTGGGGTAAGTTAGATTACATAACATCTTATTTTAGTAGTATACAACTAATAAAATAAAATATTTTATAGTAATATTCAAAGGCAGATTTATAAAATAAAAAGTATATTAATACGGTCCTTCAAGAGTTCAGACTATAAAAATATACCATTTATACAACAATATCAAACCTACAAAAATATCCATATATCGAACTACCATAAAATCTTCCCATGAGACTCATGGAATTACGTCAAACACATACAATGCTTGTATACATTAACAAACCCATCATCATCACAATTTCACAATAATACCTTCAACATATTTAATTACTTTCACAATCATATACATCCTTAATCATATTTTCTTATTCACATCTCAATAATTCACATATTTACTACCACGAGGCGTGATGGTGTATCAAAAACAATAATTTAGGGAAAAATTGATATTGTGCAATTGACTAATTGACACCTTTCCTTTAGTGTTTTTGATTCCAAATGATTTTAGAGAGTTCAAAACTAATACCCAATCACTCAAAACATAGATTCAAACTGATACCCACATGTTAAACGGGTTTGAGCAGGGTTGAAGGTGAGTTGACCCGCAACCCACCAACAACAACACTACTAATTTCTTTTACAATTTTTTTAAATTTTTTATTATAATTATTTACTACTTCTAATTATATAGGTTCACAATTTGATATTTCTAAATACTAGAATGTTGCGCAATAAGATTTGACTAGTTTGTATTTTTGAATTATTTGTTTGTCAAGTTATATACGTTAATACTTTAATCTTTAACTACTATCTTTATAAGTCTCGCTCTATTTGTGACCCTTGTTGGGTGTCTTTCCCCTCGTGGATGTGTTGCCTTCTATAGGTGCGTTGTGAGGATACCTATGATGGTATTAGGCCCAAGGGTCATAACATTAAGCATGAAACTCATTAAGGAAATGTCATATCTTATGGTTCATTAGTGATCTAATCATATAGACAAAACTTTAAGTGGTGAGAAGTTGAAGGAGATTTTTATATTGCAACTTTCCGCAAGAGGTATAGGTAACATCCCTAATGTAAGAAATTGAGGTTGGTTTTTATCAGTAGTGTTGCTAATGGATTAGATGTTAGTGTTTGGTGTGACATGCTTAATATGAGTCTTCTTAAAGGCATTGAACGTGACAAATTACATGTTTCATTGAGGTGTGAACAAAAATTCTTGTATCTTAGTTAAAAGTGGTTCAATTTTAATTTGTTGTGTTTGTTATATTGTTAGTGTGATGTGACTGATATATGTATGTGCTATGATATCCTATTCTGAGTTTTTTTTTTTAACATTAGTTCACCCTTGTATATATTTGTGTCAAATACTATGACAGTACTTAATATAGAACTAGATGAAGTTGCCTATAGTAAAGAAGGAGCTATTCAAAGTTTAACATATTTTATATCTTTGGGTTAAATATGTTTTTTTGTCTTGAATTTTGACACGAAATTGGAATCCATTCCTATTTGAAACTTTAATATATTTTTAGTCCCCAAACTTTAAAAATGAACGAATATAATCTTTTTAACTCAATTATGTTAAATTGTTTTGACGTTTGAAATGTGTTTCGTGCTAGCATTTAAATTCTTCATAAAAGTATTCAACTGAGGGGTTGAGGTTGCACTAGATAAGTACTTATGAAGCTTTGTTAGTATTCTTAGAGGTTTACTTTTAAGTGTAAGCATCTTCTCAGAGTTCAACAACTTGATCGGTTGGTTGAGAACCTTAGTTTTATTGATCCTTCTCGGTAGTTATGGTAGTCTACACACTATTATGTCTAGCTAGTTACGTGGACCCTATAGTTTAGTTTAATGTTGTTGCTAACCAAGTTCCAAAATCTTTGGCAAGTTGAGCTTGGATTCAAATATTTTCCTCAATTTGCATTACTTCATAATTCTTTTGAAAAACAAAATCTCTCTTATATGTATTTTTAGACTATTCAATATTGAAGAAGGATCCATGCCAAGTTTGAGGAATAAGAGATGATAGTTTGAGATTTAGTAAAAACCCTAAACGAGTCAGTTGAGATAAAAATTTAGCTAAGGAGAGATGTCAAATGTTCTTAATAGAAGGAGGAATGTGTGGAAAGAATAAAGTTTCAATTTTGAGCTTGTAAACTACTTGATATCGAGCTTTGATTGAATTGTCAATGATGGAATGGAAGTGTATTTGGAGAAGAATTTTTGACATTCAAGTCAATAAATTTCTTCATAGTAATACTACTACTAATAAATAAAAAAAAAAATAAATGAATATTCACTTTATATTGAATAGGTTTAATTACTCGTAAGGTACCCAATTTGGGTCAAGGGTGTCAATTTGGTACCCAACGAAAAAAAGGTTTTAATTTGGTACCCAAGTTATTTTAAGTGCATCAATCAGGTACATCCCGTTAGATTGTCAGAAACGACGTTAAAATCTTGGTGACGTGGCAATTTATAACGGATACGTGTCATTGAAAGAAGAAGACGTGTAAAAAAAATAATTGTACAGTGTGCAGTGGTGTTATAACGAAAGGTGAAGTATAAATTTGCCCTAACTCTTAATAGTACCATATCATCTTCTTCTTCCTCTCCATTCCATTGCAGGTTCAGAGCTTAAGAGGTGGCTTCTTGATTTGTGTCTTCTTCTTCCAATCAATTAATCAATGTCTGATCTTCTTCTTCCGCTCCATTCTGTCGCAGGTTTAGAGCTCAAGAGGTTGCTTCTTGTTGTGTGTCTTCTTCTTCCAATCAATTCTTCAATGTCTCGCAGTGATGGTTGTGCGTGTTCTTCATGGGCATCGCAAAAAAATAGTGTGTCCTGTAAGACCCGGGAAAATTAAATAATTATTTAATTAAGTATTTAATTAGGACGGGTAGCGAGAACATTTAAAGCAATAAATGTGAGGGACTATGACGTGGAAAGGTACTAGCTCAAGTGGTTGAGAGTACTTTCTTGTGTGTGAGGACTTGGGTTCAAGTCTTATGTGTGCCACTTGGGTATTATTTAAATTATGCGTTTTTGTGTATTTATATATTGAGTGCGTAGGAATGATAATAAATCTTTAAAATTGTGGGAGTCATCATGAAATCTGGAGTAGTTGAATGGTTTGGCCTTGGCTTGGTATGTGCATGAGAGTGGGTTCAAACCTTGATGAGAACTAAATAGTTTCCTTTTTGCTAAATTTCTTTTGAGCATGAATATGAAAGGATTGGGAAACCTAGCAGATACTGGAGAGGCAATGTGGGGGGCTGAAAATTAATGGGTGATAACCATTGAATGGCCTTAACCATATTTTTATTTAATAAAATTCGTTTTAGTAAAATAAAGAATAATTAGGGTACATTAAGCTTGGGAGAGAAGAGAGAAGGAGAGGAAAAATCAGTCTGTGAAAGGTGCAAATAGTTCTGAGAGTGAGAAGGGACAATTCTGGTGCGTGAAGGAGGCCAGCGAGAGAAGAATTAGAGTGGTTCTTTTAGCAAAGGGAAAAGGTGTGCAAGGAGAGTGGGAATCTCAATTTGGAGCTCGAATTTCTGGTAAGGGGAGTTGTCTTTGATGTTTTAGATATATGTATATTGCGTTGTGCCTGGTTTAATTGAAACTGCAACCTTTGCCATCTGTTTCTGCACTGTTTGATCGCATTTCTGGGATTTTTCCCAGAAACCGCCTGGCGGTTCAATCCGTACCGCCAGGCGGCTCATTAGTGGCGTGTGATTGTTCTTGTTTTGGTTGAATCGCTTGGCGGCGATGGGTCTCTGCTAGGCGACGCGACGCTGTTGCGCTTGTTTTTGCTGGGGGTGTTTTGATGCTGTTTGTGTGGAGATTATTATGGGTTCTGAAATTATTGTATGTAGATTGTGTTAGATGCATTGTTGATATGAAACTAACCTGTAGTTGGGGTATGACCAAGTTAGGTCGCATTGGGTATAAAAAGTTGTGATTTTATGTTCAAGCACGAGAGGGAATGTGAGAGTGGTTAAATTGTGGAAGATAAAAGCTAGGTAAGAAATTAAGAGTTTGATCAAGAATAGGAAGTCTAGTTATCATAGAGGTATTACTGCAATTTGATGTGCTAGGCAACAAGGAGGAATTTGTTAGAGGTATGAAGCCATTCGCGGGTGTGGAGGATTCTGTAAATTGGTAGGCACTGTTGTGCCGCCTGGCGGCGAGCCTAGAGCCGCCAAGCGATAGCGAGCCCAGGGGTTGTGTTCTGAGATTCTGGCGGCCATGTTCAGGACTGTCGGGAAGGCCTGCGAGTTTGTCTGGAGAGAAAGGATCTGTGGATGGATTGTGGTGGAATTTGGTATGAGGTGATCATCATAATAGGAATCTTAGAGTGATTGGGTTATTAAATTGGATGTGGTAAGAACAGGTGGGAAGCAGTAGCAATTAACTAAGAGATTAACAATCAATTAGCAAGGATTTAGTGTGAATTTTTGAGTCCTTGGAGAGGTTGTGATATATTTGAAGGCGGAATAAAAGGTAATTGTAATGCTAGCAATTTCATAGGATGGATGAGGTTGTGATTTTATGTTAAAGCTCTTGTTAAAATTGAGGAGAACTTAAATGAGTGGATTGATCGGGGTGAAGTACATGTATTTGTTTACATATGATATTTGTAGATTCGCCTATGCGAGGGTTTGAGATTGGGGTTCTTATGCAATCTATGTAAGGGAGTTAAATGGTAAACTGGATTAACTGGAGTGTCACAAACCAGAAAAGTGTTGTTCTGGTATGGCGCCTAGCGGTCTACTGATAACTGCCAGGCGATAGGCTTAGCGTGAGAGAACACTGCACCGAGGGGCGCCTGGCGACACGAGGTGCTCCGCCAGGCGGTGACGAGAAGACAGTGACTCAGGAATGACACTGGCGTCGGGCGGTCAGTGGTTACCGCCAGGCGGTCTGGAACGGTTTCGCCTGGCGGCGTGTGGGCCGAGCCAGGCGGAAATGCTGTCGTTCTTTGCTTTCTGGTGTGTTGTTTTAACTGACAATGATGCTTTGCTTGGATCGGGAGATGTTGTGCCATGAGCGGGTAGGTTCATGGATGGTGTTTGACATGTGATGATATGAATGAGGAGGTTCATATTCAGTTACTCTCACGTGGGGATACGAGCGAGGTAGGTTCGTATGTTCCGTGCTCACGTTGAGAGATGCCACGTGCGGGGAGGTACGGAGGCTGGTGGATCACATGTGTTGGACTACGGGCGGGCAGATCCGTAGAGTAGGACTACGAGCGGGGAGGTTCGTAGAGCAGGACTACGAGCGGGGAGGTTCGTAGAGGCAGGACCACGAGCGGGTAGGTTCGTGTGAGCATCAGATTCCCGAGTCTAAGGCTAACCAATTGTATGATTTGAAGACTGATAAGTCTTGGGGTTAAGGTCTTGGCCAAGAATTATATATAATGAATAAAATGGGTATATGATTTATCTCGTGTTTTATATACTAGTTATTTTATTTTCTCAGCTCACCCTTTCTGTTTGTGTGTGGCAATGATCGTGTAATTCGTTACACGGGAGCAGATGTTGATACAGGTGGTGCTGAGGATGTTCAGATGGCGGAGTGAGGGCTAGCCTGGGATTAGAGCTAGGGTTTTTCTCTTACATGTATTATTTTAAGTTTTATTATGAACACGAATAATGGGAACTTGTAACCATTGACTAATTTTGATATGAGTTTTGGCGCGTGCTTTCATGAAATTGAATATCCCCGCGTTGGGATTTTATCGAGACGACTGTTAATGTATTTAATTTCTTTTAAATATTTATTTTTAAGTAATATTCCCTAGGGATGTTACATGTCCTCCCCTACTGTTTCGTATAGGAGTGCGGGTGGAACCCCAATGTGCTATTGTGGGGAGGTTGCAGCGTTGAGAGTTGCTAAAACAGTAAAGAATTTTGGAAAACAATTTCTTGGGTGCCCTTACTACAAGGTATTAATTATTGTTTAAATTTTTGGTTTCCATAATGTTTGTTGGTGTTAAGCATTTTTGTGGGTTTCATTTCCTGTAACCAGCAAAGTGGTGCCAATGAAGAATCTAAATGATGCAATTATTTCAAGTGGTTCAACGAAGACAATGGGGATGAAAGAGATACAACCATAGGAAGACAAAGGAGAAAAATATATGCTCTTGAAAAATCAGTTATGGTGTCTAAAAAAATGATTAGATTTTTAACATGGGTAATATGTTTTCTGGGACTGGTGAACGTAATATTGGTTTGTAAGTTGAGCAAATTTTTTTGATTTTGTTGTAACCTGGATGGAGTACAGTGGGTGTGGATGCAGTTTCATGGGTTAGAATGTTTGTATTTACGTTATGTTATTGTAATGGATTTTGATTATGGAATGAAAATAACTTTGCAGTAAATTTTCCTGTCACTTTATTTGAACTATATTTGGAATGAAAGCATACAAACTGAAGCATCATATTCATCTAGCAATCATATATAGCCTTGTAATGAAACCACAAAAAACTACACCATGAAAGCACACAAACTGGATTACCATATTCATCCAGCAATAATAAGGCAACCTGTGCATAATAAGCCAAAAACATTTCCATCCAGTAATAATAAGGCAACCTGTGCATAATAACCAAATATTATATTCATTGAATATTGTTCTGCTTACTCAAAAGTTGGTAATTGATGTTCGTACCAAGTGGATGTTCAATATACATAATGCTTCTCAAAAAACAAACCAAAATACACCACCAGATTACAAAAGTTTTTTCCAATTTGATCTTCCAAAACTCAACAACAAATAAAATTTAAATTCACATAGTATTGGACAATCACGGATTCAGTATTGGGCCCCTCCTGAACGATAATTTTTCTCTGTAGGTTGCTGTTGTAGTAGTCTGCATTTGATGGACTTCACTAGTCTGACTTGCTTGTGTTGGACGAGTGGCATTGTGTGGCTGTGAGACTTGTGTAGTCTGACTTGGTTGAGTAGACTGAGTTGGTGGAGTAGGCTGACTTGGTTGAGTATGCTCAGTTTGTGGAGTGCTCTGACTTGGTTGAGTAGGGTCTGCAAGTGTGTTTTGTTGTGTTCCAAATGGAGCAGTTTCTGCTGGTGCAGGTGGAGCATGTGGGCAGCTTGTTCTTTTGTGGCCAATTTCTCTACATAACCCACATTTTTTACGGGTACCACCTTGTCTCAGTTGAGTGTCATCCTTCCTCAATTCCCAAGCCTCCAATCTTTTTTTCTTTTTCGGATGGCTAACAAGTGTTTGAATGCGTCAACATTAACTTCTTTAATTTCCCTCATGACTGCCTCCCATGCTTAGGGATGTGTGCAGTAGGCTGCTTTCCATAACAACAACTTCAGATTTTTTCCAGGAAATTTCTTCCTGAAATTATAATAGATGTGCCTCACGCAAAACCTTTGGTCCACACCAGGTAACAATTCTTGCAATGCTGGGAGCAGTCCTTGTCAAAGTAATGTAAAGTAGAGCAGTATTAAAAGAATAACAGTTGCATAAGAATCTGGAAAGTGACAGAAAAAGGTCAATAAACTTACTTTTTGTTGATCTGAAATAAATGTATAAGTGCAGCAAAGTTCAGGCCCACCAAGGTCTCCAATCAATAAATCCAAAAACCAATTCCATGTCTCCTTATTTTCAACCTCAACTACTGCGTATGCCAAAGGGAGCATCTGGTCATTTCCATCTCTTCCTACAACTGTCAACAACTCACCACCATATTTGCCTTTCAAAAAACAACCATCTACACCAATTATGGGCCTACAAGAGACAAAGTTGTCTTTGCAGGCCTTCAGACAGACATAAAGTCTTTTGAATATTGGGTTCCCTTCATTCTCTTCAACATGAACTTTCACAATTGACCCCAGATTGGACCTTAATAGTTCATTGGCATAATCATAAATGCGTTTATATTGTTCCTTAAATGATCCATCTATATTTGTATATGCCATTGTCCTTGCCCTGAAGGTCATAGACCTAGAAACACCTATATTCCACTTCCTTCCAATCTTATTTTTCAAGGCAGTCAATTTGACACCTGGATTATCTCTTAATGTCTTTTCCAACCGTCCACTCAACCATTTAGAAGTCATTAGCCTCACATTGAATTCACAACTACAAGTATGGTTGTTAATTATTTTCCTCAATTGCCAAGTGCTTTGGGCAGCCTTGTAAGCACAGTAGGCATACCACTTGCACTTACCCTTCGCACCTAAACACTTAACACAAATTCTTCTTTTGTCATTTCTAAATATTTTCAGCTTCCTCCCACTATGCACCCCATAAGTCCTAATTGCATCAGTAAAGTGTTCCTTTTCAGTGAAGTAAGTCCCAACCTCCCAGTTATAGTCCTCCATATTTTTTGGTTAAGAAAATATACTAAAACTCCCATATCTATCTCTATCTTCATCACTTGTATCACTATCTAATGTTTCAGATTGCCATTCTGTATCAGATAATTCTCTTTGGTCCACATGTTTAAGGTTGGGCTTTTGGGATGATGACCCTCTCACTCCACCAACCTTACCTTCTTTAATTCTGACTTCAAAAAGTTCATCTTCAGATCCATCATCTCCTCCAATAGGTACATCAAACAGACCATCATCTCCTTCAGCAGCAGATAATTCCTCCTCAGATTCATTCCAACTATGAACATCAAAATCTTCATCGCTCGCACTACTGCCCTCAGATGATTCCTCCTCGAACACCTCTGCACCACCATCCAACCCAACTTCTACAGCAGAATTATCCTCACCTTCTACCTCAACCTCTGCACCACCATCAACCTCTGCGCCACCATCATCCTCTCCTACCTCTGCAGCAGCTCTAATTCCACCATCATCCTCTCCCACCTCTGCAGCAGCTCCATATCCACCATCAACCTCTCCAACCAATACAGCAACTCCAATTCCACCATCCTCTCCAACAACTACACCACCTCCTATCCCAACATCCACATTAACTACTGGAGCAGATCCAATCCCAACTCCACCATCTACCTCTGCAGAAGGTCCAACTCCAACATCTTCTCCTACCTCTGCAACAGCTCCAACTCCACCATCGTCTCCTACCACTGCAGCAGCTCCAACTCCACAGTCTTCTCCTACCTCTACAGCATCTTCCACATCAACTCCTTCATCAGTTGCAACCTCATTACCACCATACTCCAACAAATGAACTATCTGAGGTTCAGATACCATGTGTACAACAAAAAGATGCACTTGGCCATTGAGTATGGCAATATTCACCATATGGCATGCCCCTTTATCATCACTTAGCAACTTTAACCTTCCATCCAACACTGAGCCTCCGCCCACTGAATACCACATCTCTTTGACGTTCACATACCCCATTTCCTTCAGAATGGACATTATTTCGAAGTAGCTCCACCTATCTGGGTCACATGTCAGGGTATTGCTCTCACCCACGTATTTTAGTGACCCATCATTTATAAACTTTCCCCCATGGTGGAAGATAACTTCAAAGTGGTCGTCCATCTGTAATCTATAAAATTGCCCAAACAATAATACCAAATTTACAGTCAATACCACTTACACACCGATAAACAATTTAAAATGGGGGACCACATTACTGAAACGCCGACAAACACCGTCACTTTCACACAAACGGTGGACCACAAAATCGATTAAACAAATACACACCCAACCGCATTACTAAAAAAGCACATTCAACTGACAAAAGCGTATAAAAACAACACACTAAAGCATACCAACACACCAATTTCAAAGCAAATACATTCGCATAATAAAACCCTAAATCCATGCCCTGAAGAGAACGAAGAACAGGGGTCTCAAAAAAATGTACCTTTGATCGCCTTCTCCGAACGATTTCACATTCTCCGATCGATTCGCCCTTCAATTTTGCAGAAACCGCGATCACTTCTTCCTCTAGTCCTTCTCACTTCTCACTCACCTTTTCGGCTTTCCAAACTTAACACCTTTGAAGACTTTATTTTTTAATTCAAACGCAAATTCATTTATTAGTTATTTTGAAAATACCACGTCAGATATAAGTGCCGTACCACGTGTCAAATATTTGTGTCAACAGACCCTGTTCATTCGTCAACGTTAATGACTCTAACGGCGTCAATGAAAATGTACCTGATTGATGCACTTAAAATAACTTGGGTACCAAATTGAAACCTTTTTTTCGCCGGGTACCAAATTGACACCCTTGACCCAAACTGGGTACCTTACGAGTAATTAAACCTTTTAGGACTCTTAGGACTATCTAAATAAAACTAAATAATAAATAATTCGTAATATCATTCAAATACTTAATACTTAGTTATATTGAATTCAATTTTACTTTCAATATTACTCAATATCAAATAATTATATTCACATTAGTACGAGTAACAATTAAGAAAAAAAATACTTTAAATTCGAGTATCTTATATGTAGGTATGCATATTTTTAAAATATTTTATTTAATTTGATATTTTTATTTATAAATTATTCAGTTAAACTTTTTCTTTATTAAAAATATATTAATGTTATAATATGTTGAAAATGGCGGTGTCATCAGAATAGTAATTGAATCATCTATATTTATTTATTAACAATCTTATTTTCCTTACTATGTAGTAATTTTCTCACTTGGTCGACACCGTTGAATAGCCACTCTAAGAGTCTTTATCAATCCTAAAAGCAACAAACTCCTTCATGGCCGTCCTATTCACTCACGTCGGCTAGAGTTTGCGTGAAAACCAGAAAATTGAAACGTCATTTTTTCCACAAACACCAAAACCACAAAGAAGAAGAAGCAAACTTAGCTTTTATATATTAATCTTACAATATTATTCCCATTACTTCTTCACAAAATTTCATACACTTTGGTATAAGATTCTTTTTCATTTGTAGAAATCTAAATTTGGAAAATTAAGTTTTGTACAATTATAACATAAAATTACATAAAAAAGAAGAAAGGTAATTTATCAAGAATGTATAGTCCATATGCATAAAATAGGTGTCTTTCAATTAGTACGTATTATAAAAAATTAAGACCAGACTCATTTTAAATATTTTTGGTATATATACAAACAATTATAACAATAGTGAATAATAGTGCAAAATGGTTAACATACCAGCGTGTCTTGTTTCATTCGGAGATAACAAATAAATTCGTTTTCGTGGATATTATCTCAACATATTTTTGATGGAATATCCTCGCATTGACTAGGTATAGATATTCATATGTTTAATACCCGATATTTTCAATTGGGTATGAAGATGTACATATCCATCCCGTCTCCGTCTCTATATCCGTCCAAATACTCATGCCCGTCCTATTGCCATTCCCGTTTAAATTCACCTATAATTTATTAGGTAACATCTCTCTCTCTCTCTCTCTCTATATATATATATATATATATATATATTTTACTAGTGGTTAGATATTAAGTTCTCATTATATTCAACTTTATCATATTAATATAGAAGCTTTGATATGTACAAGAAGTTGGATATGGAACTCAAACCATCTAGGTAAGTTACTTAAACTTATTAATATTTATTATTAGTAATTTTTTATGAATTCTCATTTAATATTCTATATTTGATGCTTGTAGATGTTAAAAAATTAAGGGTTAAGTATGTTTTTAATCCCTGAACTTTGACTAAAAATTGAAATTTGTCCATGTCTGAACTTTTGATACATTTTGGTCTCTAAACTTTAAAAATGATTGAATATAATTCTGTTAACCCAATTACGTTAATTTTTTTTGACGTGTCGAATGCGTTTCGTGTTAGTATTGAAGTTATTTACACCATTTGACACATTTCTGGTTCAATATCGGTTAGGAAATGCGTTCGACACCTAAAAAACTTTGATAAATTTTGATCCCTAAACTTTAAAAATGATTGAATATAATTCTTTTAACCCAATTACTTTAACTTTTTTTGACGTTTTGAATGCGTTTCATGTTAGTATTGAAGTTGTTTACACCATTTGCCACATTCCCGGTTCAATATCTGTTGGGAAATGCGTTCGACACCTAAAAAAAAGTTAACGTAATTGAGTTAAAAAAACTATATTCATTTATTTTTAAAGTTTAGAGACAAAAATGTATCGAAGTTTTAGACATGGTCGAATTCCAAAGTTGGGTCAAAATTCAGGGACTAAAAACATAATTAGATAAAAAAATTAAAGGAAAAGACGTTCTCATGAGTGAAAATAAATGAGGATGGAGGTACATTATATTCTAGTAACTAAATTTTTTAATTTGAATTGTTATATCATATCTTATTTTTCTTTTTCTTTTTTTTAATGTGTAGGTGGATCGAATACAAGTGAAACTACATATCCTTTGAATAATTAATAAATGTTTTAGTTATTAAAAAATTTAGTGATGTGTAGTTTTTTAGTATTTATATAATTATTTGAATTATCTCTAGTTGTTGTTTGATACTTTAATTTGAGATTTATACAACTATAATATTTTTCTTAATATTTGATTTCTTGAAGAGAAGAGTATGTTCTTTTAATATTGAATATTTTGATAGTAACATGATTCCTTTGGTGTGATTTTTATTTATTTTTTATAAAAATGATTTAATTGATATTTGGCACAATAAAAAATGGGTATGGGTATTCGAGTATACCCGTTATCTAGTGGGGATGAGGATGAAACAAAAATTGTATACTTGTTGAGTTTGGGAATGTGGTTAAGAATGAATTTTTATTGTGGAGATGGGAATGGGATAATGAAATGCACACCTATCGTGTCGTGTTCTCATCCCTAGTCTCATCAAGTCAACATACTTAAATCAATACATTCCACATATGAATATTCATATACAAACTCAAAAATCTTAAAGATTGTATTATCAAATATTTTGGATACATAACTCACTTACACTAAAAGTTTTCACTTAAATTATAGGCTACATAACTTGATTATCACACTAATGGTAACTCTTTAATAATAATTGAAGGAGAGAAAATGATTCTAACTTCACTCTTGTTTGTACTACAAAGAAATCACTTAAATAACAATGCTTATCCCTTAAACGACAAAAATAACACTTAGATAACAAAATCAAAACTTAAGTGAACAAAAACAATGAGTAAGGATAAAAATATTCACATTTATTTCTTGATTGTTAAAATAAATCTTGTTAAATGGGTTTAAGGCATTAAAACTCAATTTAAGACAAATGTTCACAAATCACTTTGGATAACGACATTCAAAATTTGATACACAAGCTTATCCATTCAAATAAACTTTTTAATGCACATTTTTTTGTTAAATCTTTAATTTGTCTTAAGAAACCTGATTCTCATTAACAGAGGAGAAATTATCAAGCGGAAGTGATGAATGTTGGTGCACATGGAGAGATGAAAGAGAGAAAGCAAGACGCAATAAGAGACGGAAGAAAACTGATATTATTGCGAAAGAGAAAAAAAGTGTCTATCTATTTACAAAAGCAGAGACTATAAAAGCATATCTAGGAAAAAATTAAGGAACTATTTTGGAAAATTTGGATCCTGCAGTAAGGCCCAATTTCTTATAACGCTAGTTGAGGCCCAATTCATCATGAGTGTTGATTGGGGATACAAATTGCCCATTTTGACAGCCCCCCTCAAGCTAGGCGTATATGTTGAGAAGTCCCAGCTTGGACATAAGAGAGTTGAAAGTGGTTGGAGAAAGGGCTTTTGTCATAATATCTGCTTGGTGATGCTGAGTGCTGATGTGCAAAAGTTTGATGATACCTTGCTTAAATTTTTCTCTAATCAAGTGACAGTTTATTTCTATATGCTTGGTCCTCTCGTAGAAGACCTGGTTGGAAGCTATTTAAATGGTAGGGATGTTGTCAAAGTATAAAAGAGAGGGCTACTGGTGATGAATTATGAGATTTTGCAGGAGATGGTAAAGCCATTGTATCTCATAAGTGGTGGAAGCAATAGAACGATATTCAGCTTTCGAAGAACTCCTGGAAACAGTTTGTTGTTTTTTAGATTTCCAGCAAATGGGAGAATTACCAATATAAATTATGTATCTGGTTACAGATCTTCTAGTGAGGGGACATCCAACCCAGTCTGAATCACAAAAGGCTTTTAACTGCAAACTGCTACTAGAATCAAAGAATATGCCTTGTCCTGGACGCTGTTTTAAGTAACGGAGAATTCTCATGAGGCACGATGATGTAAATAAGTTGGAGTAGCAATGAATTGACTCAGATGGTGCACAACAAAAGTGATATCTGGCCTTGTGTGAGTAAGATAAATGAGGCCACCCAAAAACCTTCGAAACGGAGCAGGGTCAGCTAGGATCTCTCTAGGTTCAGCGGTCTTGTGCTTGGAAAAGTTCATGGGTGTTGATATAGGGGTTGATCCAAGCATTCCAACCTCTTTTAAGATGTCAAGAGTGTATTTTCTTTGACATAAGTATATGCCCTTGCTGCTCCTCGCAACCTCAAAACCAAGAAAATATGTCAAATTACCTAGATTTTTTATTTTAAAAGTGCAGTCAAGTAAATCAGTGATGTTGTTTATTTCATTTATATTGTTTCTAGTTAAAATAACATCAGCCACATATATGAGCAAGGCCGTGACATTAGAATAATTGAATTTTAGATACAAAGAATGATCGGCAAAGGATTAGTGTATCCATGAGAACATAAAAAATCTGAAAGTTTAGAGTACCATTGTCTACTAGCTTGGTGAAGGCCATACAAAGATTTGTGTAGATGACAAACATGACTTCTATCATGATGACTAAAACCTGGAGGTAATTGCATATATACTTCTTCATCTAAATTCCCATGTAAGAAAGCATTCTTTACATCTAATTGTTTTAAATACCAATTATGAATAAAAGCTAAGGATAAGAGTAACCTGATGGTTGTTATTTTAGCTACAAGTGAGAATGTGTGTAGATAGTCTAGCCCCTTTTTTTGAGTGTAACCTTTAGCCACTAAGCGTGCCTTGTAGCGCTCTAGGCTTCCATCAACTCTATACTTAACTTTGTACACCCATTTGCATCCAATAACATGCTTTCCTTTTGGTATAAGGGTCATAGTCCATGTTCCATTCTGCTCAAGAGCTTTCAGTTCCTCTACTATAGCCTTTTGCCAATTTTCATGTTGTGAAGCAACTTCATATGATTCTGGTTCTTCGTGAGAGTCAATGGAGCAAACAACCTGCTTGAAAGAAGGAGACAACCTAGCTAGAGAAACATAAACATCAATAGGGTATCTAGTTTTCTTTTCTGTTTTAGTTAAAAGGGAAGTGTGGAAGTCTTGTAGGTAAGTAGGAATAGATTTGGGCCAAGTAGATCTTTTAGGCAAAGGTCGCTCTAGATTAGAATCTTGTTCATTATTATTAATTTTGATTTCATCTTGTGTGTCAATATGATTAGTATTCTGTGTAGTGTTGTTTTCAGAATTGCAATCATCCTTCAAAACATCATATTGAAAATCAACCAAATTAGAGACATAATTGTTAGTTTGTTCAAAAGTAGAGTTATTCATACTAGTTAAATTTTTTTGAAGTTGTTTAGTTTTAAAAGGAAACTGTTCTTCATAAAAGATTACATTCCTAGAAACATGAATGCAATGAGAGCTCAAATCATATATAACATATCCTTTTACATTTGGTTTAAGGTTTAAAAACAAACCTGGTTTGGTTTTAGGATCAAGTTTTGTTCGATTAGCAGTGATGGTAAAAGCATAACACAGGCATCCAAAAATATGTAATTGTTTCATATCAAAAGGATGTTCATACAAAATCTCAAAAGGAGTGAAATTTTTAATAAAAGGGGTAGGCAAGCAATTTATTAAGGTGACAACATATTGGACATCAAAGTTCCAAAAATTTTGAGTCAATTTTGATTGAAAAAGTAAGGCACGTGTGACATTGAGAATGTGTTGGTGTTTTCTATCAAGCAAACCGTTTTGTTCAGGGGTCTCAACACAGCTAGTTTGATGAATTATACCCTTAGTGTTAAAGAATTGAATCATGTTAAATTCTAAACCGTTGTCTGTTCTAATCACTTTAATCCTTTTCTGAAATTGATTTTTAATCATGGCAACAAAATTTACTAAATGAACACGGGCCTCAGCTTTGTTTTTCATAATATATAACCAAGTAAATCTAGAATGATCGTCAACAATTGTAAGAAAGTATTTATCACCAATCATGGACAGGGTCCCCAAATATCCACATGTATCAAATCAAAAACAGAATTGGCGTAAGATGTACTGTTCGGAAAAGGTGACTTTTGTTGCTTAGCTAAGTGACACACATCACAGTTAGAATTGGTAGGAAGAGTTACATAGGGGAAGCTTTTATTGAGAACTTCCGTCCTTTTATGTGAAGGATGGCCAAGACGCATATGCCAAACATTGTCTTTCACAGTGCTGTTACAGATCTGCGTAAGATGTACTGTTCGGAAAAGGCAACTTTTGTTGCTTAGCTAAGTGACACACATCACAGTTAGAATTGGTAGGAAGAGTTACATATGGGAAGCTTTTTTTTGAGAACTTCCGTCCTTTTATGTTAAGGATGGCCAAGATGCATATGCCAAACATTGTCTTTCACAGTGCTGTTATAGATCTGCATAGAAGAATCCCCTTTAGCTCGAGCACTATTTTTTTATCACATATAACCCTGATTGAAGGCAAGCTGTACCAATCTTCTTGGTGGATATCTTGTCATGAATAAGACACTCATCAGTGGAAAAAATAATGGTGTAATTCGAATGAGAAATAAGCTTGGAAATAAATATTAGATTATATGAAAATATTGAAATCTTGTTCCTCTTCGACCGACTTACTTTTTGTTTCTTGAGTGGTATCAACATTATTCATGGTGGTTTCTCTATTGTTTGTCTTGTAGCCACGTGGGAAGCCATGCTTCTTGTAGCAATTATCAATAGTATGACCATTTCGACCACAAAACGAGCAAATCTTCTTAACGCTTTTGGAATTCTTGTCAGTACTATTCCCTAGAAAGCCATGTTTTCTGTAGCACACTGACTCAGTGTGACCAGCCCTTTTACAATAACTACAAGTGACGTTGGTGTTGTTGATTTTGACCTCATTTCCACTCAGAAAATTGTTTCCGCCAATCTGCCTTTCCTACTGAACCACATAAGAAAAGATCTTTGAAATGGGAGGGATTGGATCCATCATCAGAACATGGGAAGTAATGTTGCTGTATTGTTCATTCAAACCCCTCAAGAACTGCATAGCATGGTCTTTGATCTTCCTCTAATGAAAAGAACTGACGAGACCATAAACACATTTAATAGGGCAACTACAAACCAAATCTGGACGAAAATTGTCAAGTTGATCCCAAATAAAATGAATCTTTATGAAATAATCAGTAACAAATAAATTTCCTTGCTTGAGAGAGGATGCTTCAAGTTGTAATTCTGAAATACAAAGTAAATTTCCTTGAAAGAACCTGGATTTTAGGTCTTTCCATATCTCTTCAGACTTGTCCATCCACAATATGCTTTGTCTAATCGAGGGCGAAACAGAGTGAGTCAACCAAGATACCACCATGTTATTACATCATCTCCAAGCTTGATAGGTCAAATTTGTCTTTGCCGGTTCCGGAGCAGTCCCATCAATGAACTCCAATACCATCTTAAAAAGGGAAAAGAAAGAACGAAGGAGAAAGAAAAGGGAAAATAGAGTGATGCGCAACAGAGCTCTTAAAAAGAAGAGCTCTAATACCATCTTAAGAAACCTGATTCTCATTAACAGAGGAGAAATTATCAAGCAGAAGTGATGAATGTTGGTGCACATGGAGAGATGAAAGAGAGAAAGCAAGACACAATAAGAGACAAAAGAAAATTGATATTATTGCGAAAGAGAAAAAAATGTCTATCTATTTACAAAAGCAGAGACTATAAAAGCATATCTAGGAGAGCATTAAGAATCTGTTTTGGAAAAGTTGGATCCTGCAGCAAGGCCCAATTCCTTATAACGCTGGTTGAGGCCCAATTCATCATGAGTGCTGATTGAGGATACAAATTGTCCAATTTGACAATCTGATAACAAATTGATGCTTTATTAAATGTAACTACCCAAATTAGTAAAATCAAACTACTAATTATGTCATTACAAAATTGATAATGAGCATAAACAGGCGTATACATATCCTCCGAGAGAAATCATAGTTTTAAAACGTTCAAAATATATGAAATAAAAAAACTCCATTAGGAGGTTATGTATATCTAAGAGATAACTATTCTATAAATAGATTCCCAATAGTCTCACAGTTGCACATATCTTCCACCTGCACTATTCTCTGTTCACTATAACATACAATCGTCGTAGGTGAAAAAAGTACAACACAACGATAGAATAAGCTAGTAAAATTTTAACAAGTTATATACTCAAGCACCGACAAATACAAACATTCAAATACTGATAATATACCATTCAATAACAATATAACATTCATAGATACAAATATATTCTAGACTTAATTTTTGAAATAGCATGCATTTAGCTAAATATGCATGAAGTCCTGCATTTGTCATGGAATACCATAATGAAATGTAATTAAAGACTTGGTTCGTCTAAACAATTCTAGCTGCTACCAGCTTGATCCCCATGATAGGGTTAGTTCCTTTTATCATATACGTCACGGTGCTATCGATCCTGTAAACCAAGAATAATGAGCATTTGATGGAGGACCAAGAGAGGGTAACCAGGAGCATGTCTCAAAGAAACTTATTCACTTACGTTGTGCACACATAGGTGCCTATGGGAGATGTGTGAGCTTGCTTAGCAAAAACTTGAGGGGAATAAGCACTGTAGCATCTACACTTGAAGTAGAGGAAACTTGGAGAACATGTTTGACCTAGATTATTTTGTACGCTTCATTAGTATATAGCTTATCATATACTCTTCTCTTAATCATAGTTACGGAGGTCGTTAGATGGTGATTAAGTGGCAACCTCTCTTCCTATAGATAAGAGGCATCACTTGTATCATGGGAAACTTTGGAGAATAATAGTATTGAAACTTTTTTAAGTCCATTTTTAGCGTGAGTGTTGTGATGAGAAGCTTTATGTCTTGAGTTTGTAGCCATGTAGTAGTTCTACACCTATCTTAGTTCACTGAGTGGCGTGTACTTGCATCCAGTCTGTAAAATCTTGACGATGTTCATCTAAATCATGAGGAGTGCAATCAATGGATCTGTTCAAATCCCTGGTGTAAGGAGTGATCTCTCCGTGTTCGTGGTTAAGCATGGAGGATACAACCATATAAGTTCTTCATTTCTTGATGTTGAGTATTGATCTAGTTGTGTTGCAATTGATTTAACCAATTATTTCTCGTGAAGGTGTTTGCCATAAGTATTTATTCGCTTTTACCAAACAATTAACTCACATAACTCTGTTGATAAAATGATTTTGAATATGATAATCCAACTCTTATCAAGGAACCTCCTTCAACTCTCCCCACCTAAACTTCATTCTTTATATGAGTTTGAGTTTAGTATTGTTAGGACGACTTCACAATCTAGACTCCAACTCAATACATACCCTAAAATTGAACAATATGGTTATTGTCCTTAGAATTAACCACATTCATATGATTAAAAAAATAAATAATATCATCACATCACACTTTCCAAAAAGATTTTCAACGTTTATGTCTAGGCCATATTCAATCTTATTTCACCATTTTCCATGGGAATCTCATTTTTTCATTTCCCATTCATACAACATATGCATTCGTAAGATACAACCGTTGAAACCAGTATTTTCATATCATAAAAGTCCAATCTCTAATCAACCTAAAAAGTGGAACTATTTCCATTGATTATGTGAAGTCAGAATGGAATCTAGCAGATCCTCTAACCAAACCCCTAGGAAGAAATATGTTTTGAGAAACATCGATGGGAATGAGACTTAAGCCAATTGTAAACAAACAAATGATAGTAACCTTACTTTGGTGATTGAAGATCCCATGAATAAGGTTCATATGAGTAAAAACAAGTCACTTGTTAGTTATGATAGCACTAAATTGATTTTTAAATCAATTATGTCCATTCCTATAGTGTGTGTGAAAGTGCTAAAGATTGTATTATTGAGATAGTACACTTTGTAAATTAAAATTCTATGTGGTGTAAGAATTTTAGTTTAAACAAAGTTTTAATGATTGTCGTATCTCTTACAATTGGTGTATGAATTTGCAGCATACACTTGATAAAATCACCTATATGAGTGTCGAGTGAGGCTGTTTGTATGAGATCTTGGCATGATCTCTAGAGCACTCATGAATATCGGGCACGTGCTTGGCCTAGTAAGCACAACACATCATTATTAGCAAGAGTTGTGGGGGTCTATTGTGATTGATAAACCGCTAACACAATTAAGTGTCTTTGGTTCATATAGCTTGCTATACTAACTACATAGTGTGTTAAGTTTCTTACTAGTTCATATAACTTGCTATACAACTCTGGTGCATTACTTCTTATATGAGACCCAAAATTTTCTTCTTTTAATTATTCTTTTCTTATCTTTTGCAATATGTAGGGGATTGTTTTAAAAATGATGCTTTAATATTGCAAAATATGAATGTTGCTATATTATCGTAGCTTTAACACTTACTTCGGTTTTGTTTTGGATTTTAAAACATGCCATGCAAGTTTTTCTATTTTGATTTTGGTCATTATAGAATTTATTTTTACCATTAAGTTGCTACAAAGATCCACCATGGGTAATAGGAAGTTTATCCGATTTCAAACGCTCTCCCCACCTATAAATAAATATGTTGTGCTTCCTCCATAAATACACCTTTCATATTCTTTTCTCTTCTTTCTTCAAGCTCTCTTATCTTTCCTTTTATTTTCTTCTATTATCCTAGGTTACTTATTCTTTCAAGAGTACTTTCTTGTTAGTATATTATATCCTCAAAAAATATGGGAAGTTCCTATTGTATCCTAAGGGGCTTGCACAACACACCGTGGATAATTCTTTAAAGGTAATCTATTTAGATGCCTCAAGAAGTGCTCTTTTGTTCGTGATTTGTCAGTTTTTACAACATTATGAAATCTAAAAATATTTTCGGTTTAATTGACTACAAATGTTTGTGATACATATATACCTCTAGTATTTTTCTACCATCTTGTGATAATATTATGTGTGATTCTTCTTTTTATGGCATTTAATATGTGAAATTTCTTGAGATTATTGAAGGATATATTAATGTAAATCAAATTTTGATTCTGGTGATACAAAATCAACTACTGATATTAAGTTTTTCTTTGGGTGGAAGTGCAATATCATGAAAATCTACTAAACAAACCGTTGTTTCATGATCTACCATGGAAGCTCAGATTATTAATTTAGATACCACTACTACTGAAGAAAAATTTCTATATGATTTACCATTTTTTAAATAAGCCTACCTCTTATTGCATTCTGATTGTGAAATTGGTATATATATATAAAGTTTATAGCAAAACTTTAATGAAAAAAAAGGCATATGAGAGTAAGACATATGCATCAATATATACATATAAGACATATTAGAAACTTATTATTCATGATGTTATTTTTCTTAACTTTGTCAGGTCAAAAGAAATATTTCGGATTCGCTTACCAAAGGTTTATGCATCAAAAAATACATAAGTAGTTGAGGAGAATGAGACTAAAACCAATAAATTAGATGCAACAATGGACACCAATCTCCACATGAATGACAATCCCATGGAATGCAATTCAATGGGTAAGAATGAAATTGTTGTTGACTAAAGTACACTAAATATATGAATAAATGTTATGTCTCATTCCTATGGTGAGATGTACTATAAATTTGTGGCAATAATAAGATTGAGGTCGAGGTATTTGCATTATTATGCTTATTTGTTTCATAAAAATACCTCTTAATAAACCTAATAAGAATTATTGTAGGGGTGTGAGTCATAAACTACCCTTTGATGATTTACCTAGTGAGTGTGATGGTGGGGTGATAGAACTCCAAGGTGTGGTGGTTGGTTGAGACTCCATAGGCAACAAAATTGGGAATGGAAACAAGTGTTTAAGGCTCTTGTAGCAATGGAATTTGGAATGGTGAAAGGAGACTAAACTAGAAATTAGACTAGTGGAAGGTGGCTACAGGAAATGTTGGAAACATCTTCTTTAGAATGCTTCTTGTTATTGGGCCTCTTGGTGGGCTTTGGGCTTAAGATGCATGTGGGCCATGGATTGGGCCTTGAGCATGATTTGGGCCTAGGCGTTGGCCCAAACTATAAGCCTTGTTGGGATCACATCATGGGGTTATCATTGTGAGACATGGACAAGTCTCTAAGTGACATTTGTGAAACAAGATATATTGCCAAGGTCGTAATGTGTAGCCACTGATTAGAACCTAAAATAAACATTGATATTGTATGTGACATTTACTACAAGCTGGTTATCGGGGATGTAGCTTAAGACAATTAAATCTCTACATTTTCTTGGGTAAAATTTTATAAACACTAGGTGTAAGACTCAAACCCGGAATGTTCCTTATGCTGAAATACAATATTTGTTTTAAAAAGATGGTATGTTTTGTTTTATTTTATTTTGTAAATTATGTGGGGACGGTTAGAAATATTTAATATAATTTAATAAATAAATAAATAAAATCCTATAGTTACTTGTATTTTTTATGGACTATTATTTTATGGATAAATGTTATTTATGAGTTATAACAATTTGAACTTTATTACGATTTTCTATTTTATTTTTTAGATTTATTACAATTTACTCATATTTTACTCCCTTTTACCAATTAATATCACCTATTTGTATGAAGAAAAGATACAACAAGCACCACAAAACAACAACTCATGAAATTGTTTCCAATATTTATTTTATATTGTTTTTTAAAATATTAGTGTTCACAAGGTTCAAATATTTTTCATTGCACTCAATCAATCTAAGAGGTTGTTGTATCTTGGGAGATACACATATAATATTCTGTTTTGCGCTATGCAGTAGAGCATTTTCTCTCTAAGAACAATATTATGCGTGCCTCAACCCAAATTCTTTCTAACCCTTTCTTCATTTATATTTTTGTCCTATATTATTATTTGTTTGATTTGATGAATGTTCTATTATCTATATATTTTTCTTGCTCAATAATTATTATAATTTATTTTGATTAATATTTTATTAACAATAATAACACAAGGATAATACTTTAAATACTATAAGCTAATTATCTTGAACAAATTTGAGAGGGAAGGTAACAGAATTAAGAAAAAACACCCAGGTTTGAAAATTTTTGTACGTAGATCGAACACCTCTTAAGGTATGAGTTATGTATATCTATAGATAAAGGAGTTCACCTTTTTGGTGTTCACCTTTTAAAATAATTCATTTCTTTAAATTTAACTATTTTTTTTATTTGATTGTGTTTTTAAGCTTAACTATTTTTTAATTAAAAAATTATCTACAAAATAAATAAAAAATATTTACAATAAAATTATAAAAATTATTTATATTTAATTTTATAATTACAATAATATCAATAATAATAATTTTATTATTTTAAAAAAATGAATACACATGTAACATGTAGCGTATGTATTTTCACTGGTTTATATAAAAGATTTGATATTAATTTTAAGGTAAAATCTCAAGATTAATATTTATGGGAGTTGTTTTTCTTATATACTACTCAATTTTTCATATCAATATTAATGTGAGAATTTCAAATCTCCCCTCCTACAAATGTGAATTGTTTTTTCCATGATAATTTGTGGTGGAGAAAGTCATTTTAAAATGGGGACAGCTTTTAAGGTACATGACATAAACCAAATGATGTTTGGCAGAGAGAGCATTAGATGTTTGGTGGTGTTGCGTGGCGTGTCCTCATTCACGATTCATCACAGTTTGTTTGGTGGTGAAGAGCACTGTTTCGTTGCAATGGTCTTTTTCTTCTTTTGGTTATTTATTCCGTCTCTTGAGGCTCTGAAGGGTACAAAACAACGCATGTGGTGCGAAAGAGGGATACAAGATTGGGAATTAATTGGATTGGGAAATAGACTCTTCTTTTCATGGAAGAAGGTGGAATGTTAGGGTTTGTGGTTATCAATTTCTAACTTCTAACTACCACTCTTATGTTTTCTTCTTTTCCCTTTCAACTATTCATATAGTTGTTATAGTTAAATTTAGTTCGGGAATTTGACCTATGACTTTAATAAAAGTTTACTTTCGAATTATGTTTTTATCCTTATTTGAATAAGTTTAAGCTTCAGAATATGTAGCCAAATGCAAAGGAGACAGAAATGCAATGAGATTAACACTTTGAAGCAGGAGAATGAAGCAGTGAGAAAAAACTAGGTGAAAGGACTCACGTCCTAATACATCGAGAACATGACCAACCAAGTGGTAACAAAAAAAGTGCATCTTTTCCCGATAGGCACCACCATATACAATGGTAACTAGGACCTTTGAGGTTTTTGTGAAGATGACGAAGGTCTCAATATATTGTGATCCATCTAACATGATTACAAAGGTGTTGTCACAAAGGAAGTTCTTTCATTACTTGGATTTGATGTAGTTGTTTGGTAATTCAGTCTCTAATGGGTTTGGTGGGAGATAACAAGTCTGGCTCTAAAGATTTGTTTTGATCTATGATGAAGATATGTGATGAATGACTCAATAAAATCTTAATCAAAGGTTCCTAGACTATCACTACAAGAAAATTCATAAATAATAACCAATTTTAGTGACAAAAAAATGTGAGTCATTATAGTTGTTGGCACAAGCAAGCTTGGTGCAAAGACTTGATAAAGCTAAGTGCATGAAGATCACATGTGTTTGATGAAGATAGATAAAGATCTGCTTGAAGATCATGTTTTAAGTGTATTAAATCTGGAAATAATGTGTTAAATGTAACCATTACATGTTATATCATGTTGGTAGACTATTTGCCATATGTTAGATGTCTTGTTAGTCTTAGTGTGTCCTTTTTAATATGTTAAAATGAGTTTTAACAGGTTAAAAGATTTGCTGTATATAGTTTTTGATATGAATGTATTCAATTAGTTGAATTGTTTTTCAATCGATTGATTTCACTTAAGTCAAGTGAAATCAACTGATATTATGAAAAATTGAACCAATTGATTTCACTTAAAACCACACTATATAAGTTGTATTTTCAAGAGCAGAGGCACGATTTTGAGTTTTTGAGCGTGAAAACCTGTTATTCATCACTGGAAAACTCTCTCTACATTAAACAACTGCAAGGTGAAGATTGAAGATCTTGGTTGATCTTAGAGGCATTTTGGCTTGGGATTAGCTTGAAGAACTCGTGTAAGATTGGCTAGGGAGAGCCACCATCAAGTTTTGTAGTTCTTGTGCCTCTGGTTGTTTACCTGGTGTGATTCCAGGTTTGTGAGTGTGATTCTTACAGGGTGTTAGGCTAGATTTTTATGAGTCAAAAATCTTGGTGTGTTTCTTCATTCAAAAGTGTAATCTTGGTATGTGGTTTGTAAAACTTTTGAATATAGTGGAAACTAGACTCAAGTTGTCTTGGTAAACTGGATGTAGCACTGTGATTGAGTGAACTAGTATAAAAACAACTATGTCATTCTCTTCCATTCATCTCACTCACTTTAATTCACTTTTAAAACTCAAGAAAACTAAGTAAATAATTCTTTTTTGAGTTTTAATATTCTATGTAATCTGATAATGCATACATGTTAGGAATATTGATTGGAACAAGTCTTGTGTGTAAAAGTTTGTTGTTTGAGTTAAATCTGCAAATTCTGCATTCTACATAATTTCCCAGGATTTTAGCCGATTGATTTTAAATTTTAATCAACTGATTAGGCTTAAGAACAAATTAGTCTATTATTTTATTTTTTGACCGATTGAAAGTGTAATGTTCTGCAGCTTTAGCATTCGAATTTTGTGGTCTGATTGATTCAATCAAAAGGGGTTTTAATCTTTAGAAAAACTTTTAAATAGCCAATTCAACCCCCCTTCTTGGCTTAAATCATCATTTCAATATAACAATTGGTATCAGAGCAAGGTTCTTGAAAGTTATTCAAGTTTGATCAAAAATCTTTTGAAATGGCTAAAAGCAATCTTCCTTTTGCAGAAGTAGTTTCTATTCATAGGTCACCTATGTTTAGTGGTATAAACTATCAATTTTGGAAAATTAGAATGAAAATTTTCATTGAATCAATAGACCAAGGTATTTGGGATGCAATTGTGAATGGACCTTACATTCCTAAATGTGTTGTTGAAAATAAGTAGGTGGACAAACCTTAGATTGAATGGAGAGAGGAAAAAAGGAGAAAAGCTCAATATGATTACAATACAAAGAACATCCTCACATCATCTTTGAACATGGATGAGTTCTTTAGGGTCTCCCAATGCAAGAGTGCAAAGGAAATGTGGGATGTACTTGAAGTCACACATGAGAGGACGAATGATGTGAAGAGAGCAAGGAAGCATGCCTTGATTCAAAAGTATGAGTTGTTCATGATGCAACAAGCAGAGTCCATAGCTGAAGTACAAAAGAGGTTCACTCACATTGTAAACCATCTCATAGGTTTAGGCAAAGAATTTGACAAAGAGGAGCTAAACATCAAAGTGCTAAAGTGCCTTCATAGAAGTTGACAACCAAAGGTGACTGCCATCTTAGAATCAAAGGATTTTTCCATCATGACTACAACTGCATTGTTTGGAAAGCTAAGGGAGCATGAAATTGAGATGCAAATGCTAAGTGAGCTTGAATCAAGTGAGAAAAAGGTGAAAACCATAGCCTTGAAGGCTAACTCTAAAAGAAGTGATGAGTCCAAGGAAGAGTTAGTTGAATCAAGTGATAATGGGAACTTGAATCTATTAGTCAAGAGGTTTGGAAAGTATCTCAAGAAGAAAGGCAATAAAGGTAATGAAAGGAGGTACAATTCTAAATGAAATGACTCAATTAATACTCCGAATTTCTTATGTTATAATTGTGGAAAGCAAGGTTATATCAAGATTGAATGTCCTAACATTAACAAAGAGAAAGAGAAGTTTGGTGACAGGAAAAAGGAGGAAAAGGCCAAGGAAAGATGTGCCTACATAGCTTGGGAGGACAATTATGATTCAACAAGTAGTTCATCTCAAGAAGGAAGTGAGGAAGCAAAACTATGCGTCATGGCTGGATATGAATCATCCTTATCAAGCCAAGTGAGTTCTTTGATATCAAAAGATAAAAATGACTATTATCAATTGTTGCATGATTTTGAAGAGTTGCATAATGAGGCAAATAAGATTTCTGTCATTAACAACCGATTGAAAGGCTTAAACAACTCGCTAGAAATCAAAGTTAGCGAACTAGAAACAAAAACAACCGATTTAAAAACTGATTTCGAACATTTAGAAATGATTTACTGTAATTCAATCGATTGTTCTAAAAAACAACTAACTACAAAACTTTGTGAAGACTGCGCTGTTTTGAAAAATCAAGTGAAATATCTTTTGCAAACCTGTGCAAAGTTCACATAAGGAAAAGCAAACCTAGAAGCTATTATTGACTCATAAAATTATGTTTTTGGGAAGGCTGGACATGGTTATAATACTATCCTTGAAAAGAAAGCCAAGAAGTTCTCTAGTTTCTTTTTCAAAAATGAGCCAAATGCTATGTCATTCATCTCTTGCAACTATTGTATAAAGAAAGGTCATGTGCTTAAGAATTACTATGTTAGGAGATATGATGTTCCAAGAGGATTTATGAAGTGGATCCTAAAAGGATCTAGAAAGGTATAACCATGTTGAACCCAAACTATCAAACAGTACCTAGATAGTGACTGCTCGAGGCATATGACGGGTGATAAGACCAAGTTTACAAAGTTGGAGCTAAAGGATGAAGGCTTTGTTACTTATGGTGACAACAACAAAGGAAGGATACTTGTAAGTGGATTCATAAGCAATGAAGCCCCATTCAACATCACAACATGCTTCTATTTGAAGGGTTAAAGCACAATTTGATAAATCAAAGGCATAAGATTGCAGATGATGAACATATTCTACTAGAAAATCAACCTGCTACAAGAAATCAACCAGCTAAAAAGGAAATTCAGTCGACTAAAAAAGATGCCGACAACAACTTACCAAAGGAGTGGATTAAACCCATTGATTATAAAAGGATAACATAATTGGTGATATCAGTCGGGGAGTATCCACTAGACGCAAGCTTGTATTCTTTGAACATGTTGCATTTATGGCTCAAATAGAACCTAAGAATGTGAATGATGCATTAGGTGATAAGTGGGTTGTTGCTATGCAAGATAAGCTTAATCAATTCACAAGAAATGATGTGTGGTCTCTTGTTCCTAGAACCAATGAAATGAATATGATTGGTACTAAATAGGTGTTTAGGAATAAAATGGATGAAAATGGTAACATAGTTAGGAATAAAGCTAGGCTAATTGCTAAAGGTTATAATCAAGAGGAAGGTATTAATTTTGATGAAACATATGCACCTGTAGCTAGGTTAGAAGCTGTGAGATTATTAATGGCATATGCTTGCATGTGTAATTTCAAAATTTCTCCAATGGATGTAAAAAGTGCATTCTTCAATGGTTTCTTAAATGAAGAAATGTATGTTTCACAACCCCATGGCTTAGAAGATCACCTTTATCCTAATCATGTTTTCAAATTGAAAAATACTTTGTATGGTTTGAAATAAGCACCACGATAGTGGTATGAAAGGCTAAACAATTTTATTTTATCAAAAGGTTATGCTAGAGGTGTTGTTGATAAAACAATCTTAGTTGGAAAACATGCAAGTGATGATACTTGTTCAAGTGTGTGTGGATGATATACTCTTTGGATCAAATAATAACACCATTTGTGAGGAGTTTGTTGCAACTATGCAGGGAGAATTTGAAATGTCTATGATGGGTGAGCTAACCTACTTCCTAGGGCTGCAAGTGATGAAACTCAAGCATGGGACATTTTTAAACCAGTCAAAATATTGTTTTGACTTATTGAAAAAGTTCAAAATGGAGGATTGCAAAGAGGCTACCACTCCAATTGCTATAAACTGCCTTATGGATGCAAGTTAATTTTATTGGATCATGTGCTTGTTGCTTTTAAAGTTTTAAATTCTGCATAATTTGTGAACTGTCAGCATTTTAGTATGTTAAATTTGCAAAATCAGAACATAGATTTCACTTAAATTGTCAAAATCTGCATAATTTTTGTTTTGGCATTATTTCAATATGCTAATCCTCACAAAACAACACATGAATTTTACTGAAATTGGTCTAGTTTGAATTTCATGTGATCTGAAATTTTTAGTCAGTTAAATTTGCAAAAACAACACATAGATTTCACTTAAAACTGCCACTACAACAAAAATCTGTAACCTGGTGTAATTTTAGTCGACTGACTCTGTATCTTTATATGTTGATTTCACTAATGCTGATGTTGATTTGCTTAAATTGATTTTAATTGATTGATCCATTCAAATTATCCATCACATAACTTTGTTTGAATTGTAGTAGCAGCAAATAACAACTAGTGCATCAACTAAAAACCAACTTTTCATTTTCTAAAACCTTGGCAAGTTTCTTAAAAGCATAAAAGGTTTCATTCTTGGCAGCTAGAAATAAAGTCCATGTAAATATAGTGAAATCATCAACAATAACCAATGCATAATAGTTTCCACCAAGACTCATTGTTCTAGAAGGACCAAATAGATCCATGTGAAGCAATTCCAAGGGCCTTTCTGATGAACCTCTATGCGTCAAAACAGAGAAGATGAGCTCCATGGATGCCAGCAGATGCAACTGGATGAAGGAGATAAAGACAAGTTTGAAGGCTCTTGTAGGTATGAAGTGGTGTGGAAGAGATGCAGTCTTGGAAAGAAGACTATCCTAGGGAAGATGGCTAGATGAGCTAAGGTAGAAATTCCAATATGCATCCTCTCAAATTTTGACATCTTCCTTAGCCCATGAAAATAACATTTAAAGTCCATGATGATTTTGGCCATCTTGAGAGAAGCCCATTTGAATCTTTGTAAGCATGCATCTTGTTATTGGGCCTTTAATTGGACTTAGGCCTTGAGTTGCATGTGGGCCTAGAGTTGTTTCATCTGCAATCTTATGTCTTTGATTTATCAAATTGTGTTTTAACCCTTCAACTAGAAACACATTGTGGATGTTTAATGAGGCTTCATTGCTTATGACTCCACTTCCTAGTATCCTTCCTTTGTAGTTTTCACCATAAGTGACAAAGCCTTCATCCTTTAGCTCCAACTTTGCAAACTTGGATTTGTCACCTGTTATATGCCTCAAGCAGCCACTATCTAGGTACCATAGGTCTTTCTTTTCATGTTTTATGACCTGTAAGACAACATATCATTACATTGTACCCTTTGATTGTTTTGGTCCAACATGGTTTTACCTTCCTAGATCCATTTGGGATCCATTTCATAAAGTCCTTAGGTACATCCTATTTTCTAGCATAGCAATTTTTAAGCACATGACCTTTATTCATACAATAGTTGCAAGAAAGGATTGGCATAGCATTTGGCTCAGTCTTGGAAAAGAAACTAGAGAACTTCTTGACTTTCTTTTCAAGGATAGGATTATAACCAAGTCTAACCTTTTGAAAAACACAATTTTGAGCCAAGAACAACTTTTAGGTTTGCTTTTCCTCTTGTGAACTTTGCACATGTTTTCAAAAGATATTTCACTTGATTTTTCAAAATAGTGTAGTTTTCATAAGGTTTTATAACTAGCTATTTTTTCAGAACAATCAATTGAATTACTATAAATCATTACTAAATGTTCAAAATCAGTTTTTAAATCGGTTGTTTCTGATTCCAATTGGCTAACTTTGTTTTCCAGCCAACTATTTAGCCCTTTTAACCAATTTTTCATGACAACAATTTTGTTAGCCTCACAATGCAATTCTTCGAAGTCATGCAACAATTGATAATAGTCATTTTTATCTTTCATGCTCTCTTAGTTTGCCAAGCAATGCAATTGTGATGATGATGGATAAATCCTTAGATTCTTTCAAGACACTTTAGCACTTTGAAGTTTAGCTCCTTTTTGTCAAATTCTTTGCCTAAACCCATGAGGTGGTTGACGATGTGAGTAAACCTCTTTTGTACTTAAGCTATGGACTCACCTTGTTGCATCTTGAAAAGCTCATACTCTTGAATTAAGGCATGCTTTCTTGCTCTCTACACATCATTCGTCCCCTCATATGTGACTTCTAATACATCCCATATTTTCTTTGCACTCTTGTATTTGGGGACCCTACCCTAAAAAATTCATTCATGTTCAAAGATGACGTGTGTAAGACCCGTGAAATTTATATAAATAATAATTAATAAATTACAAATAATGGTGGGTTGGAAGTACCCTTAAGATAATTTCTTGGCAAGCCATAGGCGAGGAATAGTACTAGCTCAAATGGTGGAGAGTACTATGGTATGATGAAAGGTCTTGGGTTTAAATGATGTGTATGCCAATTGAGTAATATTTTAATTGTGTTTTATTTTACAAATATATTGTGAATGCAAAAGCATGGTTTAATATTATATGTGTATGTGAAATTGGAAGGATGTGAGTTTGAACCTTGGTTAGAATGAGTAGGCTATTTTTATGTTTTTAATATTTTTGCTAGGGGGAAAAACCTAGAAACCTTAGAAATTCTTTAGGAAAACAGAGGAATGAAATGAGGAGTAGTTGTTGTAAAATCCCTAATGAATATTACTTAATTAAATAATAAAAGAAATAAAAGAAATTCAAACGTCGCAATATTATTATTCCCAAACGCGGGAAAATTTAAAATTTAATATCCAATGCGACAATATTCAAATGAAATTAAATCAAAAGTTATTACAAGTTCCCATGTTCCAAATAAAACAAGAAAACATAGTAAAAATTCCTAGCTTTAATCCCAGCTAGCCCTCAATTTGTCGTTTGAGCATCCTCAGCATCTCTTGTATCAATATGTACTCCCGTGTAACGAATCACACGATCATCGCCAAGCAGAAACAGAAAGGGTGAGCTGATAAAATTAGACAAAACATATATAATAACGTAAGATATGTAATACACCCATCTTTTCAATCTACTTAGTTATTGGCCAAGACCTTAACCCCAAGAATTTTCACAAATGGTTAGCCTTGAACACAAGATTTATGATGCTAACACAAACCTGCCCGGTAGTGGTCCTGCCTCTACGAACCTCCCTGCTTGTAGTCCTTCTCTATGAACCTCCCCACTCGTAGTCCTGCTCTATGAACCTGTCCGCCCGTAGTCCAACACATGTGATCCACCAGCCGCGTACCTCCCCGCACGCAGCATCTCTCAAGTGTGAGCACGGAACATACGAACCTACCTCACTTGTATCCCGACACGAGAGTAACTAAATATGAACCTCCCTACTCATATCATCACATGTTCATCACCATCCATGAACCTACCCGTTCATGGCACAACATCTCCTGACCCAAGTGTAGCATCATTGCTTAACGCAACCCTCTCACAACAAAGTTGACAGCAACATTATCGCCTGACACAGTCTAAGCACTGCCAGGCGAAATCTGCCTAGTCCGCCTGGCAGAACCTTTCTGCCGCCAGGCACCATGTCAGTTTAGAGCCTCTGAATGAAATTCTTCCGCCTGGCAGACCCCACTCTGCCGCCAGGCGCCCCACGATTCACCCTCGTTTAATGGACCTCAAGTCTAATTATCACATCACAACAATTCAATTGCTTACAGCATATACTCACCATTCCCCCATTTTGCGATGTATGCTTTATCAATATTCTTACCATTTCAGTATGCCATTAGTGGCTCATACAGTTTACCCTCTATGCTTGGTTCTCATCATCACACACATACTTTTGATACACTATTGCGCATACCTGCACCTCCCTCTCACTTTACCTTAATTCACATATACATCATCACGAAATTCATATCTCTAACCACTATTTCGTATTCTTTTCTGCCATTACAGCACATGCCTACGTAACTAGACCTCTTTCCAGAATCCATTCTTAATTAGCATCAATCATATCTCCTTGCATTATAATCTACATTTTCCCACCTTCCTACTTATCCTGTTTGTATACATTCTCCTTACTCAATTATTATCAATTCACATGCCAAAACCAATACTCACCCAATCCACAATAACATTTAATTATTCTCTTCCCTCACTGATTTCCATTATATTAGATGAATATTCACCGCTAGGAGACCTCTATCTATTTAGCATAAATGTGTCTCGTATGCCCCAGTCATTACTACGTTGTTTCTATCTTTAACAACCCTTACCCCTCTATTTTCTTTTCATTGTTCACCCTAATTTTAATCTAACTTGCTGTGTGACCCATCTTTCTCATATATAACTGACCCATATTCAGAACAGGACTGGTTTCTAGAATCAAGTGATAATGGGAACTTGAATCTATTAGTCAAGAGGTTTGGAAAGTATCTCTAGAAAAAAGGCAATAAAGGTAATGAAAGGAGGTACAATTCTAAATGAAATGACTCAATTAATACTCTGAATTTCTTATGTTATAATTGTGGAAAGCAAGGTTATATCAAGATTGAATGTCCTAACATTGACAAAGAGAAAGAGAAGTTTGGTGACAGGAAAAAGGAGGAAAAGGCCAAGGAAAGATGTGTCTACATAGCTTGGGAGGACAATTATGATTCAACAAGTAGTTCATCAGTTCTTGGTTACAGACCCAGGTTTTTCTACACGCCTACGAATCCCCTTCCCTTCCTCACAGTCCTATTGTCTCGAATACTAGGACTCGACTTCGCAATACAATATTCCCACAGTCCAACCCTTCAAGCACACTTATAGGACCACCAATTCCTTTCCTCCATTAAAGAGATTACCAACCCTAACATAAACCCTTCATGTTCGCATCTCCATTGGTAATCACGAACACACAATATGAATAATATCGTAGTATACTTAAATCAAACAGGCATAAAAGTCTAACCAGAATATCACATATCAAGACAATTTGCAAAAGCAACCAAAAATAGCATCAGACCCATGTATCGCCTGGCGGATTTCAACCTACCACTAGGCCGCTCATGATAGAACCCAAAAACTGGGTTAAAACTGGTGCGTCGCCTGGCGGCACCATTATCACCGCCAGGTGGTTTGTGGGTGAAAATCCAGAAACCTTGAGAATCAGCGTGAAAAGAATGGTATTCATGCAATCATTGTCACAACAAAGCAATATACATTAGGTACGATTAACAACACGTGAAAACAACTCCCCTTACCTGGAATCCTTGCTCCCAATTCGAATCTTGTGTGTGTCTCTAACCCAAAAGCTCTCTTAGCCTCTTCTCCCACTCCAATAATAGTTTTCAGCCTCAATTCTTCTCTCCCAAACAGCACAATTATTCTGAAAAACCTCTACCCAAAGCCAAATACGAAATTACAGTGTTTTCCTCCTCTAATTCTCTCGTCTCTCTAAAATTCAGCAAAATATGAGTTTAATTTTTGTTCTTAGCTAGGTTTGAACCTATAACCACTCAATCACAAAGCAAGTGCATAACCAATTCCACCAATCATATTTTGTGGTAATTCCTATATTTTAGGATTACATTATCACTACTAACATTCAAATATATCAATAAAATAATACACAACTTAAAATAACACATAATTGGCATACATAGGACTCAAACCCAAGTCCTCTCACACAATCAAGTACTCTCAACCATTTGAGCTAATACTTTTCCATGTCATATCACTTCGCATTAAATGACTTAAAAGTTCCTATTACCCACATTTATTAAATAATTATTTAAATTTCTCGAGTCTTACAGTTGTGGTGCAATAAAGGCACAAGTTAATGACCACTAACCTTAACTTTTAATTAATTTTCGTTTTAGTATATTTTTTTAATTTATTTTGGGGGCTGGAAATTGAGAGGGAGAAGAGAGTGAACGAGAAAGTAAAGAATCTAGAGTGTGGCAGCAAGGAAAGGTAGAGAGAACTAGAAAAATTTGGACATAAGGAACGAAAGTGAGTGTTGAAAGGGAGTTTGGAGTTGAGACGAGTAGAGTCTTTGAGGAATAAGAAGAGATCATTGGGATTGTGTTGGAGAAAGGAAACTAGGTAATGGGAGTTATCCATACCTATTGTAATTTCGATTAATCTGTTCTGGATGATTTCATGGTCTAAATGCTTAAATTCCATTTCAATTTGCACTATTTTTCGTGAATTCTAGGTTTCAGCCCAAAATTCGCCTGAAGGCTATTAATGCTTGCCAATTGACGTAACCATTGTTCATGATTTTACTAGGTTCTAGGATGAACTGCTTGGCGGCAATGAAGAACCGCTAGACGACGTGCACTGGAATCGCGTGTTTGTATATGTTTTTGGTATTTTCGTGATGTGTTGAGTGTTTTGTGGTTATGGAATCTTGATTATATGTTTCTTGGCATAATCGATTGATAATATATGCTCTTTAATAACAATTTTGTTGAATTAAGGGTCGTATGCATATAAGGGATCAATATGGGATGGGTTGATTGTGAGTTATAATGTGTAGAAATTGGAAAATTGACTATTGGATTATTTGGTTGGATTAATAGAATTTCGAATGCATGTCAAATATGTGATTACTGTGATTTAATTACAATTGGAACGTTGATTGGTGAATTGGTTATATTATGGTTTTTTTTAGGTGCAAGGAAAGAAAATGGTTAAAATAGGTTCTATTAACATTACCACATCACTTGCATGATTGAGAGATTTTAGTGACTGTTGTATGGAGATATTTAAAATGTAGGCATGACCTCTTGATAATATTAAATAACTATTAGAGCCAATTATGTGTGGGATTGAAATTTTGTGGCTTGATAATTCTTGGCTTAGGATATGATGCATCAAAATGAAAGTGGTAACATTGATACTGTGGTAATTATTAATTTTCATGTATGATAGGACTGTTGGTATAAAGATTCACCAAATGATGTATATTCTTAGCTACACTAAAGTGATGGCTTATTTTCAAGATGGAATGCTTGAGTGTTTATGTTTGATTGGTAATTAGGAACTATTATGATGAATTATGTGTTATGAGAACTGTAATCATATGAAATTGGTGATCTGGATGCATGATTGCAATGTTTGGATGTGCTGGAAAACATATTGTAGTGCCTAAACTAGTGGAATTCGTTTATTGGTGTGGCGTCTGGCGACGGAGGTGTTCCCGCTAGGTGATAGCAAACAAAAACAAGGGTTTTTGAAATGCAAGGCGCCTGGCGGCGTGGGGTGCCCGCCAGGTGGTCTAGAGCACAGTTTCGCCTAACGAAACTTAGGCAACGCTAAGCAATAGTGTAGGGGCAGGGGTCTGTTCCAAATGGTTTTGCATGGATGGACTTAATGGTTTGGTCTAGGATATGTTGTATTTAGTTACAAGCGGGGACGTTCGTAATGGAGTTCCAAAAGTTTGATTGATGCGGGCAGGGAGGTTTGTATAAATGGTACTCTTATGTGGAGATGTGAGCGGGGAGGTTCGTATGTTCCGTGCTCACACTTGAGGTTGCTAGAAGCGGGGGGGGGGGGGGGGGGAGGTTCATAGCATGTGTTCACACATGTTGGACTACGAGTGGGCATGTTTATAGAGTTGGACTATGGGCGGGGAAGTCCGTAGAGTTAGATCACAGGTGGGTAGGTTTGTGGAAGCATGAGAATCCCTAAAGACCAAGGTTATGTATGGATCTTTCTTATATAGGTTATGAGATTGGGGTGAAATGGTATAATGGAGTCAACGAAATAATAATTGGCTAAGATAATTTGGATGGGTGTTAATTTTAATGAATTATGAAATATGATTGTTTTTCTTTCTCAGCTCACCCTCTCTGTTTATGTTTGGCAATGATCGTGTGACTTTTCACAAGGGAGCATATGTGAATCCAGGTGAGAATGACGATGCATAGAGCCGGAGATAGGCAAACTATGGGAGATCTACTTTATGCTTTGTTTACAAATATTTTGTAATAAGCCTTTATTATGTTTTTCTTTAATATGGATTTGTAATAAGGATGATTAAGTGTATTTGAACTTCCGCGATTCAAGATTTAAATTTTTCCCGCACTTGGGGAACTTTCTATATATTATTTTAATTCCATAATTTATATTTAATTGATTTATCAAGTAATATCCACCTAGGGTGTTACAACGTGAGGATATTCTTTGCATTGCAATCATATTGAGCTTTTCTCCTTTCTTTCTTTGTCCATTTAGTCCAGGGCTTGTCCACCTGCTTATTTTCAACAAGACATTTAGGAGTGTATGGTCGATTAACAATTGCATCCCAAATCCCTTTGTCTATTGATTCAATGAAAATTTGCATTCTTATTTTACAAAATTGATAGTTTATACCACCAAACATAGGTGGCCTATGAATAGAGGCACCTTAAGCAAAAAAAAGTTTGTTTTCTACCATTTAAAAAGATTTTTTATCAAACTTGAATACCTTTCAAGAACCTTGCTCTAGATACCAATTGTTAGTTTGAAATGTTGTTTTAAGCCAAGAAGGGGGGTTGAATTGGCTATTTAAAAGTTTTTTGAAAGCTTAAAACCCCTTTTGATTGAATCAAATAGACCATGAAATTCAAAAGCAAAAACTGTAGAACAATACACTTTCAATCGATCAAAAACTAAAATAACAGACTAATTTGTTCTTTAGCCTATGAAACAGTTGATTAAAATTTCAAATCAATTGGCTAAAATCCTGGGAATTTATACAGAATGCAAAATTCACATATTTAACTCAAACAACAAACTTTTACACACAAGACTTGTTCCAATCAATATTCTTAACATCTATGCATCATCAGATTACGCATAAACGTATTAAAACTCAACAAAGAATGATTTACTTGGTTTTCTCGAATTTTTAAAGTGATTTAAAGTGAATGAGATGAAGAGAAGAGAATGGAACAATTGTTTTTATACCGGTTCACTCAATCACAAAGCTACATTCGTTTTACCAAGATAACTTGAGTCTAGTTTCCACTATATTCAAAAGTTTTACAAATCACACACACCAAGATTACACTTTTGAACAAAGAAACACACAAGATTTTTGAGTCATAAAAAAATCTAGCTTAACACCCTGCAAGAATCACAATTACAGACCTAAAATCACATTAGGGAAACAACCAAAGGCACAAGAACTACAAAACCTGATGGTGGCTCTCCCTAGCCAACCATGCACGAGTTCTTCAAGTTAATCCCAAGCCAAAATGTCTCCAAGATCAACCAAGATCTTCAATCTTCACCTTGCAGTTGTGTAATGCAGAGAGAAAGAGTTTTCGAGTGATGAATAATAAGTTTTCGCGCTAAAAAACTCATAATCGTGCCTCTGCTCTCGAAAACACAACTTATATAGTCTGATTTAAGTGAAATCAATCAGTTGAATTTTCCATACAATCACTTGATTTCACTTGACTTTAAGTGAAATCAGTCGATTGAAAAAAAAACCAATTGATTGAATACATTCATAACATAAACTATATACAACAAGCCTTTTAACCTATTAAAACCCATTTTAACAGAATAAAAAGGACACACTAACACTAACAAGACATCTAACCTATGTCATATAGCCTACCAACATGATATAACATGTACTCATTACATTTAACACATCATTTACCAATTTAATACAATTGAAACATAATCTTCAAGTGGATCTTCATGAATATTCATCAACCACATATGATCTCCATGCACTTGGCTTTATCAAATCTTTACTTCAAGCTTGCTTGTGCCAACACCAACCTCCTAATGCAATCATATAACCCATTTATAACTTTCAAATCATATTCCATGTTTGGGTTGGAATAAAAGAACTCTGGTTTTAAAAAGTGACGAAGTTGACATGTCCATCTATTATCAATAATTGTAAATAGATAATAGTATTTACTTTCATTATTGTTGAATGACTTCATTATTGTTTCCTTGGCTTCTCTATTGCTTCATATATATAACCCATAGTTTTTTTCTTTCCACATCCAATAGATGAAGCACATGAACAAAAGGAGTGATGACTTTAAGAGTAAAAACTACTTGATTCCAAAATGAAGGCATAAGAATTAATTTTTGTAGCCTCTCTCCCCTTGGTTTCCCTAGATAGTTTGTTATTGCTCCATTCATCGAAAGTGAACATCTTTCTAAAATTTCCCTCCTCTTAATGCAATCTTTGTAATGATAAATAAGAGGTAGCAAACCTTGAAACAACATGTCTTACTAATTCCCTCTTATTTGTAAATTGTCTCAAGAAACTTGAGCTACTAGAATGGCTATAGATAAAGCCAACAAGACTAACTCTTGTTAGAATTGTCTTCTTTATCAAATGAAGCTTTCCAATGTCTTCAAGCATCAAATCTATAAAATGGACAACATAAGGAGTCTCATAGAGATAGGGTCTTTTCTCTTATAACAACTTACCAACCAACATATCATTTTCTTATCAAATTTCCTCCATAAGGGAATCAAGCATCTCAAATATTTTTTCTCCTGTCTTCACAAAGTTAGAACCATTAATGGACTTGAGAAACATTGTCCCTATAGGGGAGCTCACCAAAAAGTTAATCAAGCATTATTGCTTTCGATCAGTTCATTCATATGACATAATAGAACAACCATGTTTGCTCTACTGCAATTTATGATCCTTTAACAACTTTTTAGTGTACTCAACTTCCTTGTTGAGAAGTTGAACTCTGATGTCATGATAAGTAGGAGCGGGTAAATTAGGTTCATAAGCACCTATGACATCAATCATATGTTGAAAACTTTTCAACCTCACAAGGTTGAATGACAAGCCTGCTTTATACCAAATCGAACAATATATTGATAACCGAGGCCTTTAAATTTCTATCGCATGCCTCTTTAATATTAGTTTGCCTTAGTTTTTCCCTTTTTTTTTTGCTTCTCTATTTCAACAACTAGATTTTTACAGAACATATCCATTGGTCCTTTTCTTCCACCGTTATTTCTCCCTCTGTCTTTTCTAGCCATGGAGATTTCAACTTTATCTTCTTTCTTATGGTTATCATTGATTATATTATATCTAGGATTGACGGAGGAGCTGTCTTTTTTTTCTTTATATAATTTCCAAAGTTCTTCTCTCACATTTTTCGGAGTCTTGGTGCAAGCAGCAACATCGCCCTTGTTTGCCATTAAATATTCTTTTGCTCTAGTAACTCCTCCTTTCGTAACTTGCCCACAATAATTGCAAACGACTGTATTTAAATTTGATTCATCCATCAGATGACAATGTTTCCAACCTATGTCACTTTTATGAGATGTTCTTGAAGTATCCAAATCAGCAATGGCAGACAATGGTGGTAGCTAGCAGTGATGGTGGTTAGCGACAGTAGTGGTTGGCAGTGACATCAATTGATGTAGTAACATAGGGATAGAATAACGTTGGTGATTGATTTAGGTTAAAGGAACTTTTACTGTTGGTGGATCCAATAACGTAGGGTAAAAGAAGGTTAAGGAATAAGAGTGAATAAATTTGGCACATTAGGTTAGATTAAATAAAGAAGTGGGCCCAATTGTTTAAAGACTAAAAAAACAAAGGATACAATTACGGTTGATGGTTATCCTTCTTTCTCCCACGTCGTCGTTGTCATGCCTCTTCCATCTGCCCATTTCATCTCTTCTCTTTTGCTCCAAGTTTTTGGCTTCTTTTTCCATTCCTATTTTTCGACCATGATTGTTCTGCTACCTACCATGCAAAAAGCAATCACCGTGGGCTGCTAAGAAAAATCTTAGTCGCCCCTGCCTTATTGTGGCGACAGGTTGGGAAACTGCTATTGGCTTCTACCATGACCGAAATTCAATAACATTATAGTTGTAAAGACATTAGTGCAACCTTTGAGATATATTCATAACCCAATTCATTACTCTTCATATCAAAATCAAACTCAACAACACACATCTCAACATCATTAAATATCCCCATCTTAAATAAATTAAAACTAAAAATAAAAATAAAAACCATTATTATGATGTTTTCCAAAATCATATTTTAGAACTAATTATTTTTTTTCCATAAACAAAAATTTGGAATTGTAAAAGTGACTTTTGAAAAGTCAAATATAAAAGCATAAAATCACAGTAAGATTTTTTTTTCTAGAACACTCATTTTCCACATTCGTAAAAGGACTGTTCAAAAGTCACTTTTTTATTCAGTATGCACCTTTCTAGAAAACACCTCAAGCCAATCACGGAAGTAACTTTCTAGAGGAATACAATATTAGTATTACGAATCTAAGGAATATTCATTAACCAATTATGGATTTATTTTTCTGGAAAATTATTTTTTACTTTGGAAATATCTTTTCGGAATAATGTCCTCACCTCCACATCTATTATGAATAACATTTTTCGTTACTATATTTTTGAAACGATTTTCGGTAAGCCATTCATTATTCACCGTATTATTTCAACCCACACCAAAAAACACACCCCATGGTTATTATCTTCGTGGGTATATCTCCTTCAAATGACTAGCATTACTCTTCCAACAACTCAACAATGTCAAAACATACCAATAAATGTGTTAAAGAACCTTCTCCAACAACACCAATCCTTTGTTCTTCAATGTGTCTCCTTCGTTTAAGACAATTTACAAATAAAAGTATCAAGGATAAAACTGGAATTAATTAAAATGATGGAGTGCAAGAAGAAAATGATATTGCAGGAAAAATTGACCTTCTAGAATGGCCAAACCCAAAGTAAAAAACGTTAGAAAATTTGATCAATACGTGGTGAAGGAAGCATAGAGGTTTGGAGATCCTCATTACTTGGGGGGCCAAACCCAAATATTTTTTAAATTCCCGATTTGTCTCTTGGTAAATATATTTTTTCTCTCTCTTATTTAAACCACACTAATTGATCTCACCTCCAAGTGTTTTTGCTTTTATGGATGTCAACATCCAGTTCCTTATTTTATTTAACGGATGTTGACATCCAGTTGATTTTTTTTCATCTACAGATGTCGACATATGATGTTTTGTTCTATGAATGTCGACATCCAATATTTTTTTCTCAACCGGGTCTCCACATTCGTTCTGATGCTTTTAAATCTTTTTTGTTTACAACCGGATCTCCACATTTGGATTTCTCTCACACCCTTTATTTATACAAAACAACATCATTCTCCTTTCTGCTAACACTTTAACTAGCTTTTCTTCATGGCTCTGTTTCTTTTTGCTATTTTAATCTTGTTGGCATCTTCAAGCAATGGCTATTGGCCACCTTCACCTAACTACTGTGGGTTTCGAATTCAATTATTATTTTTGTTATAACTAAATGGTTTTTGTAATTTACTATCTAGAGGTATGGGGAAATAGTGGATAAACATTAGTGGGTTTAGTATATTACAAAAACAGGTTCGTATGAGGTAAGGTGTTAGAGCTTCAATTTAATAATTTATATCATAAAAAAATATTAAATATCATTACACATTACTTAAGAAAAATTAAAATTTAACTTAACTGATGTCGACATCCGGTTACTATTTGTACAGGATGTCCAAATCCGATATTTTGTTTAATTTTTATTTTCATGAAAAAACTATTAACTTAAATAAAAAATCTTTGAAAACCTTGCCTATTTACTAACAAATTTAAATAATTAAAATAATATTATAAAAATAATAACTAAATTATAAATAAATAATAAAACAAATAATTATCTATAACAATATATAAAGAGGATTCTCTCTTTTCTGTCCACATTTCAAAATACCAATTTTACTCTTTAAAATATAATTATTTATTAAATTTTTGAAAATTTACCATTACTTTAACAAATTTTTTTTATAAAATCGTTTATCTCTGCTCTTCTCTTTTTCTCTATTTATCAACAGTTATTCTCTCATATTTTTGTATATATTTCACTATTTTTAATAAATAGAATTTTATTTTATATATTAACTTAATAACATTACATTCTCATCACCTACTAATATAATATAATTATATTTAAAAGTACGTATTTATAGACACGACAGCACCTATGTATGCTAGTAATACATAAAATAAATAAAAAATGTTACATAACGGATTTAAATATTTAAAATATTAAAAAAATTATTAAATTAATTTAAAAACCTTAAAAGTCATTTACCCTATTTACTAAAAAATTTAAATAACTAAAATTATATTTAAATTTAAATTATATTTCTTTTTCATTTCCCTTTAAGAAAACCATTAAATTAATTTACAAACCTTAAAAGTTATTTAGCCTATTGTTAAAAGAAGTAAATAATTAAAATAAAATTATAAAAATAAGAAATAAATTAAGAATAATTACAAAAATTAATAATTACAAAAAAAAAATGTTACAGTACGAATGTCCACTTGTAACGGATGTGTATATCCAGTACTTTTAAATAACTTTTTTCTTCATATATTTCAAATAAATGATTAAATTATTTAAAAATCGTAAAATTGAATTATTTTTTATTAACCTAAACTTGTGCGTTTGTTTGAGTCAATGTGATTCTTCTACGAGTGTACAATTTAATTTGTAATCTTTATTACCATGATTATATCAACTCAGTGTACTACACTATCAAGAAAAGAAACAAATTCAACTGTTCTTAAAAACATGTTAAGAATGATTCTACAAAGTCACAAAGTCTTTACCAAAGCATCACAAACCCTTAATTTTCGATCCACAACATGAAGCTCAATTCTTTCTCTCTCCCTAACTCATCATCTTCATCACCACCTAACCCTTCATTCCCAAGCATCTCAATTGGCGAGCAAACGCCTCCAACACCAAAGCACGATTCCTGTCACCAACATTATCCCCATCCAATATTGAAACCTTAACAACTGGAGCGACACATGGAACCCAACATAGAGGACGAAGTAGATTGCGACGTCGATGAAGGCATCCAGTGTAGAGGCATTGGCGTCGTGGAACCTAGCGATGTTGTAGAGCTGCACCACCATGAGATGTGATGTGGCTCGACCATAGTTGTTCGGTGGGGCTCTTTCTTAGTGAACAAACATATTGACATTTGTAGCCCACAAACAACGACGAAAGTCAACATTCGTATATCACGAGTACAAACCAAATGTCGACATCCGTAATAGATCAAATTTTTTTGAAAATGACATCCGTAAAAAATGGCACAGTACTGGATGTGGAATTCTATAAGAAACAATAATCAAATGTGTCGGAAGTCAACATCCGTGACACACATCAACAAACCGAATGTCGATATCCGTAATAGACAAAAAACATTTCAATAACAAATGTTCATATTCAGTATCTACTTCAAATAATTCAATCTAGTTATATCTTACTGTCAACACCTAATTTCGTCCGGGTGAATAAATTTATTTTCAAAAAAAAAATAAAAATAAAAAAAATGTGAAACAAAATTTTCTTCAAAGATTTTTCAAAATTTAATTTTAGAAAAAAAAAGAGATGAAAAAAAGAAAAAAAAAGGAAAAAAAGAAGGAAGAGCCTAATTTATTATTAATTATCACACTCATTTTCATGAGCCCAACAACTCAAATATTTTATACCCTTTGTTCCTGATAGAGAAATTAGTGATATGATTATGATCATTAGAAGCAATATCTCTTCAAATGATAAAAATCAATACTACTAATTGGATTGATTTTGTGCTCTGATTTGTTAATGGTTAGAATCAATATTACCGATCTTGATTGATTTTGTGCTCTGATTTGCTACGATTTGATCCTATAATATGTTGCTATCATGACCAATTCCTTCCTATATTGTTCATTACAATTAAGGCTGAGATTGCATTGATATTGCAAGGTGTGAGTATAAATACGCACTTTGTCATATGAAAAAGGGACAAAAAAAATAATTTATACACTTCTCTCATTCTTTCCCATCACCAGTCCCACATACACACCTTTTCTTTATCTCTCTTTAAAAAAAACATATTTAAGGAGGTAAAAAAGAGAGAAGAAAACATTCTCTACACTCTCTCTTTCTCTCATTACCACCCACATAGATACCTCTCATTTTTACCTCTATTGGAAAAACAAACACAAAAATATTAGAAAAAGATGCAAAAAAAAAAGAAAAGAGAAAAGGTGAGGAGATATTGAAAATTTTTGAAGGTACGTCACTCTCAGTTCATTCATCTTTTGATTTAGTTTTTCCAATTTTCATTTTTTTAATCATAAATAAATATTTTTCCTCTTTCTTTAGTGTTTGCCCAACCGCTCGCGTTGCATGACATCCAATATAACTTTTGTTTTTTTCTAATATATATATATATATATATATAGATGATCAAAAAATAAAAAAAAAGGTTTTCTTTGTTTATTTTTTGATATCTATCTTATTGCTCACGTCACAATGACATCTACATCCACATTTAAATAAATTTAAAAAATTATTAAAAATTTATAAATGATAAAAAAATGAAAAAAATAAAAATAAAAAAAAGAATTTATTTCAAGTGTCCGGCCACTCGCATCGCGTGACACCATTTTTAAAATAATTCAAAATACGAAAAATTTAAATAAAAAGGTTTTAAAAAATATCAAAAAATTCAAATCATTTTCCTAATAGTTGTTTTGTAAAGAACTACGTAACCTTGATTCTCCATTCACATGGAGATAGTAGGAGCGAGGATTAGTCCTCGTGAGGCCCAACAAACCAAAAAATTATTTTTGTTTCTTTTGTATATCCTTTTATTATTTTTACTTTTGAGGAAAATTAAATATTTTGAAAACTACATCTTTTTACATATTTAATTAAAGGTACAGTCTTAGGACGAACGTTGTGGGGTGCTAATACCTTTCCCACGCGTAATCGATTTCCAGATCCAAAATCTAGTTTTTTAGCAGACCTTGTCTTATCTTTTTGGTTTTTCCATAGTTTTTCAGAATAAACTATGGTGGCGACTCTAATCCGCTGTTTTTACAAATTTTATTTTTGGTTCATTGTCCCATCGCGATTTCGGTTGCGGCAGATGGCGACTCCACTGGGGAGGCTAGAGAGTTTGGCCATTTGTTTGGATGTGCAAAAGTGATGTGGTTTTTCTTAATAGTTTTGCTTCCCTTTTTTCTAATATTTTTATCTTTTTTTATATTTAGAATAATTGTATGTGTATATTCTTCTTTATTTTGGTATTTGGAATGGTGGTTAGTTTGGGGGTTTGGCTATACATTGAATTCTCCATTCACACACGCATTTTGTTCATTACATGAGTGGGACCCTATATCCGGGTCTGAGTTGTTTAGAATTAGAGGGGATTGTGTAGCAGTGCCACAATGGATGTACTTCCCAAGTGGTCATTGTGAGAATCTCAACTAGAGTTTGTTTACTTCATTGGTACTCCCACTTCTTGTTGTTTACCAACTGTCGTGGGAAATGCCATGAAGTGGGTCATAGCTCTAGTTACATTGATCTTTAGGTATTAGGGAACTATCCTTTTGAGCACATATACTTTGCCTTAGAAATTTAAGCGTGAAACCAATGTTAAATTAAGGCACAAAAGGGAGACTATTTGCGTCATTTACCCTCACATTTCCTTGTATATAATAATAATTCATCACAATCACAACATTATAGAAAAAAAAGAAAAAAATGTCTTTTAAGGCATAAGCATACATTTCATTAGCATATCACGTGAATAAGTGTCACACTACGCACACAAATATGCATTGGATTCCCATTTTGGGGTCATCCATTGTACCATGTTCATAGTTTCAACACATAATAAGCATATGCATAATTTAAACAAAACAAAAAAAGAGTTGAACTAAAATAAATTCAAATTGTTTCCCACTTTCCTCATCACCAAATTCTTGGAATCTTATAAAAAATGAAAAAATAATTAAACATTTTTTGATCAAATCAGTGGATTTAATAATGAAATAAAATATTGTTTATTATTATTATTTCTTTTGAAGTACCCATTTAATCTTGCATGTATGAAATTGCTCAAATTTATTTCCCTATCGATCTCTCTTCCACTTATACCTTGTTTTCATTTCAATGGAAGATCATTATAAAGGGGACACATACCTTAAAATGATTTCAAGAAACTCTCTGAACACAAAAGAAAAAACAAAAAACAAAAAAGGAAAAAAAGTTCGCTAGACTAATAACTTTGAAGGACAGTCTAGGCAAAAAATAAGACAAAAAAAAGTGAAAAAAAAGAACAAATCAAGGGACATCCTGTTACATGAACTAAATTATTTTCCTTTGAATTAAAGTTTTTGTTGAGAAAAAGAACCATGATTTGAAATGTTGTGTGGCCATGTTTCTTTATAAGAAAAACAAAAGTAATTATCCAATTTGAGCCTTCCAAAAAATTTCTTTGAAATTACCCTAAACAAAGGTCACCCTCACATTAAGGGTTGACATAATGTTTGCTTTTGTTTCATCCGAATGGTAGTTCACCAATACAAAAATATATAAAAAAAGTAAATGGTTATATCAAGAAAAGAAAAGAAAAAGAGAAGCAAAAGTTGAACAAGAAGAAGTCAAACAAATTCTGAATGAAACATTATTCAAAGATCCTTGTTTGAAAAACCCTCACATCACTTGTTTGGGCCTTTACTATCATTTACTTCCATACCCCTAGCCTTGGCCACGATACAAGCCTAATAAAGTCCATATAGATCAAAGATTGGTTGTTATCTTTCAAAGGTTTTAATTTAGAGGAAAATTTTGATTTGCTAAGAGGTTTGTTCTAAAAAAAGAAAAAAAAATATTAAAAAAGTGTGTTCAGAGATTTTCTTTTAAACACTGAGGCAGTTTATTTTTGGGTAACATATTTCCAAAGCTTCAAAATTAGCATGGGAAATCAAACAATTAAGTTAAATTTGGGTTGTCCCCTTTCATTTCATTCTTCGTGAAACTCCATCTTTGCTCCTACAATATCCTCGCTCTAAGCCTAAACCTTGACCAACCTTAAAATAGTCCATCTTTATCAATCACAAACTCAAACTGGGGCAATCACTTTGTTTGTAGTTCATATATTCCTATCATTCAATCTGAATCGGGGCATTTATTTACATGAAAGACTGTGATCACATTAGGGGAAACTTGTGAAGACCTCGTCATTTTTCAATCTCCTTAATTGGGAAAAGTCAAACATGCTTTTGTACCCTAAGACCATCCTAGGCTCTCACACTAGGGGCAAATCTTTAAAGTCCCCATCATTTCCTTCTTACCATCATCAATATATAGGGAAAGCCCAAACACATTTTATGCCCCGAGACCAATTCAAATTGGGAAAACTCTCTAGTTATTCTTCATCACCTCATCCAAACCTTTTCAAGCCCTTGTCAGTTTCATGCATGTAATTCAAATAGTGTTTCAAAAGAAATGATAAAAAAAATGTTTGTTAGTAAACTGATTAGACCAAATAAATGATTTGAAAAAGTAAAAAAATATCAAAGTTGAATGATTTCATGAATTCGAAATAACAATGAAATGAGAATCAATTCGAATTTGTTTTCAAAAAAATGCAAAAGAAAAATTCATACATCATACCAAGTCATGCATACATAAGTCATTCATCTTTTTGAATAAAATAGTTTCCACCTTTCCAATCAAAACCCTCTTTACTCATATGAATGATTATTGAATCCTTTCGTTTTAGAAGGAAGAAAATTAAAAAAAAAAATATACAATTTGTTTCTTTGATGTTTCTTAAATTTATGGTCCTCTTCATTCATATGAATGACCAATGTACCCTAAGCCTAGTTTCCAATCTGGTCCCTAAGACTAGTTCCCACACTGGCCTCCAAGCCCAATTTCCACACTAGGCCCCAAGCTCAATTTCCAAACTAGTCCCCAAACCCAATTTTGTCTGGCCTCAAGCCTAGTTTTTTTTCTAGCCTCTAAGCCTAGTTTTCCTTACTCTCAAATTAAAATAAAGGAAAAATGAAAAATGAAAAAAAAAGCAAATTTCACTCATGCATCCACACATCCATGTAAGCATATCATATAGTTTCAAAAAGAAAATCATAACATGTCATCCATCATCATATCATGTCATTCATCATACTCCACAAAATCATTGAAAATCAAGACCCTCTGCGAGACACTGATCATTGATTTCTTTACATCAAGGCCCTCTGCGCGACAATGGTCATTGATTTCTTTGTCACATCGAGGCCCTCTACGCTGCAATGGTCATTGATTTATTTACATCAAGGCCCTCTACGAGGAAATGGTCATTGATTTCTTTCTTTTCGATATAGACCCTCTCCTTGGTATTGGTTTAATATGTTTTTTCAAAAAGTCAGAAAAGAAAAAAATAAAACAAAGTGACTTGTCAGATCGTGACCCTTTACATGGTAATGGTCATTGAATCTTTTGGATATAGACCCTCTCCTCAAGATTGGTCTAATCTTTTCTCCAAAAGTCAAAAAAAGAAAAATTTTGGATCGGAACCCTTTACATGGTAATGGTCACTGAACCCTATTAATAGACCCTCTCCACGGGATTGGTCTAATTTGTTTTTTTTCCCAAAAAGTAAAAAATATTGTGTGTCCAATGGAGATCCTCTACTTGGTAATGGTCTCCTAGTTCTTTTCTTTAAGATACAAACCATCTCCTCTAGAATGGTCAAGTTTGTCTTCAAATTTGTCTTCTTTTGAAACCCGAACAAAATTAATGTTTTTATCTTTACTTATCTTTTATTATGATAATATGAAAAAGTCAAATTTTTATATTATCTAGTAAAATCTAAGTAAAGAGGGGCAGTTGTCAACACCCAATTTCGTTCGGGTGAATAAATTTATTTTCAAAAAAAAAATGTGAAACCAAATTTTCTTCAAAGATCTTTCAAACTTTAATTTTAGAAAAAAAAAAGAGATGAAAAAAGAAAAAAATAGAAGAAAAAAGAAGGAAGAGCACAATTTGTTATTAATTATTACACCCCTTTTCATGAGCTAACAACTTAAATATTTTGTACTCTTTGTTCTTAATAGAGAAATTAGTGATATGATTCTAATCATTAGAAGCAATATCTCTTCAAATGATAAAAATCAATATTACTAGTAGGGATTGATTTTGTTGTTTTTTTTTTTCTAAAAAATATATATAAATGATCTAAAAAAAGGCT
>Ga0214543_1000570_pt1 | contig 63301 bp, 15 predicted proteins | sample CNSS2metaG_FD_160094 | JGI IMG/M metagenome (GOLD analysis project Ga0214543, IMG submission 160094) | Root nodule microbial communities from cowpea collected in UCLA plant growth center, Los Angeles, California, USA - CNSS2 | ecosystem: Host-associated > Plants > Roots > Nodule | place: USA...
ATTGATAAAAGAGAAGTGAAGATCAAAATAGGACAATATAGTTGGTCACCGCATAACAATGAAATAAAATGTTTGTGATGACTTTTGTATCGATATGTGCACATTAGTAAAATAGAAAATGAATACTAGATAATATGGTTATTTATATTGAAAAAAAAGGTGAAAAATTTAGTTATAGAAAATGAATACTAGATAATATGGTTATTTATATTGAAAAAAAAGGTGAAAAATTTAGTTATGATTGAATAATTTGATAAGTTCAAGAATATGAAAAAATAATGGATAATTCTTCGTATATGTGTAGTTTCTTTTATAGTTATAACTATACTAAATTATCTATTTATTTTTTTATTGAATTAATAATAGTAATGTTAAATATATAAATTTTAAGTATATTATTTTGGCTCCTCCAATAATTTTGGTCAAGATCTGCCACTGCTTACAAGTCGATTTTATTTTCACTTATAACATATATATAAATATTTTCATATTAAATATTTTTTTGAAAAAAAATAATGAATATGAAATTAAAATTCATCCTTATTCAGAAAGAATACATTTATTATTTTTAGAATTTAAGAATCACACTTTATTAATATTTTAGATAAAAATGAATTCCAGTTTTATTTATAAAATTTACGAATTTAATACATATTTAACCCTTATTGAATTACTAACTCATGCATGCCTATTAATAATATAAAATTAGAATTAATATAACCACTGAATTTTTAATTCAATAAAAATCACCACTATGCTTTTATTAATATTTAATACAATATAACATATTACTATTATATAAACACGTGAATCTTTCAAGACTAATTAAGTTCTAAAAGCCTAGCCCTATTGATTAAATATGTTTTTTAAAAGCTTAAACTTGATCTTTCTAAAAAATAAGTCAAACCAAATCACGACTTTGATGATTTAGGCATAAGTTTTTGATAGGCCACCTAACATAATTCGACCTGCATTCACATTTAATACGTTATATAAATTTTAATAGAAAATTCCTCTAAATTATAACAACTACTATTTTCTTTCTTAAAACTTCGTATTAATATCTAATTATAACAAGAGTTAAGTTTTATTGGTATTAAATATTAATATTAAGCACTAAAACACTATTATGAAGAGAAAAAAAATGGATTTAAGAGGGAGAAAATTAAAAATTCAACCAGAAAAAATAAAATTAAACATTACAGCATGAAGAAAAAAAAATCATAAATTTATAATACAATATTTTCTAATGTAATATTTTAAATCATATTATTATTAGATTATTTAAATATTTTATTGCTTTGAAAAATTAAATAACTATTTAATTGATATATAAGAAAACATAAAATATATTTTTATATAATCAAGACAGTAACAATAAGAATAACACGACTATTATGAAAGTAAATATGTCAAAGTGAATATGTCAAAGTGAGCCGGGTTGAATATGAGTGAACCCAACCTGACTACTTTATAGTGAGCCGGAAATTTGGCTCAACCCATCACGAGTTGGTGGGTTAGGTGGGTTGACTCATCAACTCACATAAAAAAATTATTTATGTATTTATTTTTAAGTATTCAAATATTTAAAAAAATATTTTAAGTAACCCATGAAATGTTAATCATAGTAAAATCAAGAATTAATGTCCTTACCATGTTCACTACCAATATATGATGAATTGTTTCCAACAAAGTGTTTATATTATCCAAGAAAACATAACTAATATTACGCATTTTCTGTCATGATATTCAACAAAATATAAATAAAAGCCTACACATTTTTGTAATGCTAATTTAGAAAAATTTGTTTATCATACGGTTGCTTGAGTAATTTACTATAAAAATTATATTTAAAGATCAAAGTATCAACGTATATAACTTGACAATCAAATTAATGAAACATTCAAACTATTCAAATATAATTGAATAACATTCTAGTATTTAAAAATATGAAATTGTGAACCTATATAATTAAGAATAGTAAATAATTATTAACAAAAATTGTTAAAATATGTTGGTGGGTTAAGTGGGTCAACCCAGCTCGAACCCGTTGGTTAAGTGAGCCGGGTTGAATTCAACCCACTTATAAAAAGAACCGAATTTTTTTCAACCCAACTCGGCTCGCATTGGCTCATGAATTGAAATTGATTTTGACATCTTTAAAAGCAATAACAAAGGAAAATGATTATTTATGACAATACCAGTTTAAAACAATTATCAAATTAATAATCATATAAAAAATGCCAAATGCTGTGCTTAGAAGCTTAGCAAGTTAATGTCTCTATCAATGACTAATAAGAAGTTAAGAGAGACCACAATTAATTGGGAATTGCTCAAGCTTCCTTTTGTTCCTTCATTTCTAGCCGAATCAAAATCAAATATCTCATTTGAGATGTGTGACTTTGACAACTACACCTTCTTCTATTTTTTTTTTTTTGCTTTGTCCTTTATAACCTTCAATAAGAGAAGTAGTACCACAATGGTGTGAATCATTAAATCTAAAACTACGAAAATTTTCTTTGCCTCAAGTTTAAATTTATAATTAGTTTGATCCTTTTTTTTCCCTACTACAATAGGAAACTTCAATAATATCACTCATGGTTTTAACAAGCTTCTCTTAAAATATCTCTAAATTTATAATAAAATTTATAACAAGTTTCTTAAAATTAGTTTATATATAAGTTAATCAGTAGAAATTTTTTCAATATTAATATTTATTTTTAGTTTGTATTAAAACTACGAAAAAAAAATCCAAGATATTTTTAATGAAACCCTAATTATGATATATACCCAATGGAAATTCAAGCTTGTGATAGAGAAGTTTTCCTGGAAATTGTGAGTTAATTTACATAGAATTGCAGCAATAGATTATGTTAATGAAGAGCATTCATCATAACACACATCCTTGTCCTTGACTTTGTTTGCACAAGGATGTTCCCTGCTCAGTCAACTTTCTACCAAGTCAAACAAACACTAATCATTCATTTAATCACTTTTTCTGAATAAATCACTTAAAACATGTATAGGTGGCATGTTTATCTTCAATTAAAGCTCGTGTTAGAACAAATTTCTTTAGAAGAACTTTTCAAAAGAATAAGAAAAAAAAAAAGAAATCTTTTATAAGTTAAAATCACTATAGGTATTAAAAAAAATTATATGTGAAATTTTTTATATTAGTTTATGTATAATAAACCAATTTTAACTTATAATCTTATTATGTTATGTTGTGGTGAGAAAGAGAATTGAAAAGTGAGAAATGGGGATATAAATTTGAAGGTAAAAGTATGGAGGAATGGTTAACATCCAAACACCTAATTTGATATGTGATGTTTTGTTGTTACCTCTGGAATTGACTTCAAAAGAACAAATTTTCACCCACTAACTTAGAAACAACAAACATGTTCACATGTGCAGTGGGAACACATGACAAAACACTATATTTGACTTGTTAAGAATCGTAATCTCCTGCAATTAAATAAATGGATATATCGATGTCATCCAATTTCCATAATCTCATTCTTTTCTTTTCCTTTCAGAAAATAGATCATGTACAGTGGAATTCATGAAATAGTTGTTTATGATAATATTAAAGTAAAAAAATCTAAAAAGCAAACATTTATGGGTTTTTCATTTTGTAAGTTAGAAAATCCATAGATGAAAAGGATATGAAATTTTTATTATCTCACTTTGCCCTATATTTTTATTCTCCAAATTAAGCAAACGCACATCATTGGTAACTCCAAACATTGAGGTTACCAACCTCAGCAGTGTCCTAAATGACATTAAGATGTTGATAGTGCAAATGAGGCTTTTGTTTATTGTGTTTTTCTGTGTTGCTTGCTAATTCTGTCCACTTCATTATTATTAAACAAAACAAAGGTCAACTCATTAGTATACGTTGAACTCTAATTATAAAAATGTTATTATTATTATTATTATTATTATTATTATTATTATTATATATATATATGGTGTATTTTGTGTTTACCAAAAAATAATAATCTTATTTCATTCAATGTATCTTTTTCACAAATTGATTTTCGTATTTGGAACAGTCAGATCGACCATAGTTTTTAGTTCGGTAGATTGTTATAGTTGGGATTTCATGGAATATCATATTTTTGTCTAAATAATTATGAAAAGTTAACAAAATAATTATATTTATCGATTTTTTTAAAACTCCGAAACTCCACAAATACTATGAATGATGATGAGAGATTAAAATAAAAAATATTGAAATGCAGTGGGAAAATAATTGTTCAAAGAAATTTTATATATAATAGAAAAAGTCATTACACCAATTTTTAATGTAGACAACAACTTAAAAATGTTAATAAAATTAAAAGAAAAAAAAACATGAGTTTAAATTTAGACAACTATTTTTGCTCAAAAACAACAACTCATTTTAATAAAGTTATGAATGTTTTGAAAATTGTTGTCCCAGGTGAAATTTCAGTAAACTAATTGTTGAATCAAACTTACTTTCGCGCCAAAAATTATAACTAAAAAGTTAGGGTGTGACTTTTCAATTGTAACTTGATCTATTCGGTTTTCATCACGAAAAAATTGATGCATTATGCAACAATTTAAGTATTATTAAAATGTATTTAAAATTAAATTATCAATTATTTTAAATACGAGGCATAAACTATTAATAATTTTAAAGATTAATAATTTTAAAGATATATGTGATCTAAATTACTAACATTTTCTAACAATTTGCTTAAGGCATACAGACAACATGTTTACTATACAATCTAAGTCAAAGATAAATAAAACTCAATATATACAACACTAAAAAATTATGTCCTATTTCTATTTTCGATAATGATTTTTGAACCGTTGTCATGTAAGTATTTTTCTAATTTATAAATAAAGAGATGTTTGGTCTAAATTTGAAAATGGTTTATGGTCACAACTTGATCACTGTTTGGTCCATGCACTTTCAAAATTATTGTTTTTGGTCCCTACTTCTGGACGACATTAAAAACAACAAACAACGTGTCAGATGTTATTTATTTTTTTATAAGAAAAAACTAGCGTGACTAGAGATGACAAATAAACATGTCCCCGTGGATATTGTCCGAATCCGTCCCCTTTTTGACGGAGAATCCTCACATTGACTGAGTATGGGTATGGGGAATCCCCGACATTTTCAACTAGGTATGAGAATGGTTATGGGGATGTACATATATATCCTCGCCATAATACTTGTCTCGGCCATATCTCCGTCATCATTTAAATTATTAAAATATTCACAATTAATTAAGTAACTATATATATATATATATATTTCAATTTTTTATTTCTTTTAATTATTTGGTTTGTTATGAAACTCATTCGCATCTCCAATCTATTTTTCATCTTATCATAACATTTATGTAATTATGTTAAAATGATGTATGTCAATTAAAATTTTATGTCTCATATTTGAATATTTATATTATTTTTTAATATTTTTATTTATTATATATTTTCCTTTCACATGAGTATGTTTAATACTCTCAATTTAAGTATTTAATAGCATAAACCTTTCATTTACTAGGTAATATAAAAAAAATACTTATTTTTATTAATTTTTATTTCATTTGAATAACTCTTTTGTTTCGCTAAAACAATTATTTTTCAACCATTGAATATATATATGTTGATATTTGAAAAGTGTTCTTAGATGTCTAAGGTATTTTTCATCTTATCATACCCTTAATTATACATTTATTTTCCTTTGTGCGATTTCTTTAATTAATTTCTCAAATTATTTATAAGACACACATTTGTTAATTTTTTAATATTTTTATTTAATGTTTATTTTGATCATGTAGAATATTATTTCAGTACATTTTATTTAATTATTTTTTATTTTCTAACTCATTATATCAATCATACTGTAATTTTTTCACTATAATTGTATAAATAACTTTTATTTACTACGATATCAAAATTTGATGTAATTGCCATGAATATTTTTTTATCACCATCCAACATATATTGGAGTTCAAAAGATACAATATTTATATCAAAATTTTATTATTATGTTTATCATTTGTTATTTGCATCATTTTGATTAAGTGATGTATGATCATTTTTATTAGTGTATAAAAAAAGAAATTCATTAGAATTTAAAAAATTGAAGTAAAAAAATATTTAAAATATATTTTAATTTGAATATTTGTTTTCCACTAAATTTTTTTAAAAATATTTTTAAATTTTATCAACTAGGTTTCATTAATGTTTGCAGTTTGCAAATTTAATACATGTTTTGGTTTTCATGAAATTTTACTTAGTATTCTAATTTAAAATGTAAACAATTATAATTTATTTCAAATATTTTATATCGAAGAAACAATCATCCTCCTAATATTGAATATTTGATAATATTATGTTTCCTTTACTGTAATTTTTTATTATTTTATAAAATAATTAAATTTTATAATAAAGTAGTAAAGAAACGGGTACGAGTATGGGTACGAGATTTGTGACGATAAAAAAAATTACTATTCATTTAATTATTATTATTTTCTACAATATACTTATAAAATTTAAAGGCAAAATTATACGATGATATCTAATTATACTTAAAATATTCACACACACACACACACACACACACACATATATATATATATATATATATATATATATATATATATACACACACACACACATTTACAGTACTGTATGCATCTTATATCTACATCGTTTAGTACATCTTAATTTCCTACACTAGAAGGGGAAAAAATATTATTTATTTACAGTTTTTTCCTCATATACTGGCTTTCAAACAGGTGGAGGGAAAAAGTTATGAATAAGGTTCACTTGGACTGTTGGGGGTAAATAAAAGGTAACTCCGATTTGTCCTTTGATGACAATTGGCGCATTCGGAGCATAGAGAAAAGTAACGATAGAGTTTCCCGTTCCCTGAAATGTTACAGAATTATTCACTGCATTGGTTTGCCATGCATTTCTTGGAAAAATAGTCACAATGTCGGTGAAGAAGGGATTCAGGCATGTTGGGAGCAGCCATCTATGATAATGTTATAAAATTTTGTTTTTCACACACAATCATAAAATAGGGAAGTGAGACAAATATCACAAAAAAAAAATACAGCATATCATAATAAAATGAAATGAAATAAAAATTCTCCCAAATCCATAAAACTGGATTTTTATTATACTTTTATAAAGATATTGATTAATTTTGTAGAGACTAGTTAGGATAAATGAGCTCATGGCCAACAAAGTAACTCAAGAACATCTCATCTTGAGTAATACTAACTTGTTTAAATCCCCAAGGTCATACCTCCAACTACAATAATCAAATATTTATTTATCATAATTTTTATTTCAATATTTAAACCATATAATTATATAAATAAATAAATAAGATCAATGCATAATTAAAAAATATATATAAATAAATGAAAAGGACTAGTACATAACTGGAGATAAATATACATAAGTAAATGAGAGTAAATATAAATTAAATAAATAGGAATGAGAACTAAATTAAATTAAAATGAGGTTAGGGACACCTCACTTTAAATAAATGTAGAGATAAAAATAATTCTGAACAGATAAAATAATCATAATAAAAAGATAAAATGATAGATGTCTCATTCCCTTATCTTAATTATTGTGAAAAATGCACCAAGGTGATATGTGGATTTGTTTGCTACTACGCTCTCACTCTCTGTTATTTTCCTTTCTTCTCTTTTTGTTCACTCCACCACCTTCACCGTATCTTTTCCACTCGTGCCTTCCAACATCTCTTTGCTATTTACAGTGGTTGTGTAATGATTACTTAGTTTCAATTAGACTAAGCATTTAATGATGTAGTTCCTATTAGGTTAGTTATAGATTATTTTTAGAAGATAGTTTATCTTCTTTTATCATTTCAATACGTCATTCAGTCTAGTGTAACTAATGGAATTATCCGATCATTAACATATATTTATCATATACGTATATTTTATAGTTATATTATATTATTATTATTTTATTTACTTATTAACTGACCCATACATATATCATAATGCATATTCAATTATATATATGAAATTTATGTATTCTTATAACTGAAACAAAATTATTATAATTATTTAACCAATTGTTTTTTTTTATTACCTAACTATATGTTAGTTTACCTATATATATTTTTGTAATAATAATAATATATAATAAAATGCTTATAAAGTAATACATTATTTATTGATTTATGGATGTTATAATATTATACTCGTTATCTGATGGGGATGAGGATGGGATAAAAGTTTGATACATGTTGGGTTTGGATATGGGGATGAGGATGATTTTTTCTACGGAGATGGGTATGGGATAGCAAAACCCGTCCCCGCCCCGCCCCTTTGCCATCCCTAAGCGTGACCATGAAAATTGAAAAAAAAATTGTTTTTGGTCCTGAAGTATGAAATTAATTTAGAAATTCCTAGTTGAAACTTGGTCATTGTTTGATTCATGCACATCCAAAATCATTGGTAATATATAATAATAATTCTACTATTAATAATAATAACATTATATAATAGTATTATTATTATATAATTATTAATATTAATATTATTAATAATTATATATATAATTATCATTACTATTAATATATAATGATAATAATATTATTAATAATTATATATTATTATTATATAATATTAATATTATTATCAATAATAATATTATTATTATATAATTATTATTCAATGTGCATGGACCAAACATTGACTAAGTTTTGATCATGGGCCATTTCTAAATTAAGTTCAAATTTCATAAAAAAAACATTTTTTTTCGATGTTGGTGAAAAGCGTTAGTTGACTAGACCGACGATAGTTTTCTATTTTATAAAAAAAAGTAAATAACATGTAGCACGCCATTTATTATTTTTAATGTCATTCAGGAATAAGAACCCAAAGACCATGATTCTGGAAATGCAAAAATCTAATAATGATTAAGTTTCAACTACCATTTCCAAGTTTAGATGAAACTTTAAGACCAAGGATCATATTTTCCCCTAAATTTTATATCATAGTATATAATAGTAGTGTATGTGTGGATACATCAATATACATAGAACTTAATCTCAAATTCAACCATGGTAATTATACTAATAAATTAGTAAAGTTGAGATTGAAATGCTTTTATATTTTTAAATATGTATATAAGAAATGAAAAGAAAAAAAAAACTTCTGTTGATTCCTCAATTTGTTAAAAGTAAAAAAGGAATTAAAAATGTATTGAAAGTTTTGCAATTGGAAATAGAATAAATTAAGTAGATGCATCAATTTAATACCGTGCCCTGTCGTTTCCCCTTAAAATATAATTAAAATAAAGGTATGGAAAGGGTCAAAATACGAGTCCATAGGGATGCTGTCGTTTAAGAAAAAAAAAAAACAACCATAGCTGGATTTTTGCCCGAAAGTTCTGTGGAATAAAAAAATTAAGTCTATGATCTACAGTTAATTATTACATTATTACAATACGTTATAGGAAATTTCGGAATAGTTATGATGCGAATTTAATATTTAATTTGTTGCATAAATGATGTATAATAACCTTTTTGGATTTAGTAAATCTTTGAATTTAATCTCTTTCGTGTTCCGAGTTTTATAAATATATATATATATATATATATATATATATATATATATATATAAAAAAAAAAAAAATAAGATACGAATTCAACTTATATAAGAATTAATATCACCATTGATCCAAAATCACTCATATTAGGATTAATACTGATTTAAATCAAAACCTTAATAAGAGTACCTATATAGTACAATGATTAATCTTTCGAAGGAATTCACAGCAAATGAAACATATATTATATATTATTATGCTCACATAAAAAAATTTATATCACTTTTAATCAAAAATATTAAGATAATAAATTTATGATTCTTTTTCCAAAAATAAGGTGTTTAACTTTTTATCTTTATTAATTATGAAATTTAAACTCAAACTTAAATTCCTAATTAATATATATATATATATATATATAAATATCAAAAAATAAATCTTCTCTAGTTTAGAACATAAGTTATATACACTTTTATAATAGTATGTGTATATAAAAATTTACACTATAGGCACTAGTGAATTAATCATTTAAATGATCAATATACATCATTTTATATGATATATCTAGATGATAATTAATCCTAAGTTTGACTATACTCGTTTTCATTTTCCAATTAAATTTTATATTCATCGATGTTTTTAATTATGGTGAGCAAAAAATTTGTATCTTTTTTTCTCTTAAAAAAAATAAAAAGCAAACAAAAAGAGAAATGTGATGTTATCGAGAACTCTTAGAGAGACACATTTTTATTTTATTCAAAGTCAAGTATTAAGGAAAAAAAATTATAATTACATAAAGACTTAATTAAATATATCCCAGAAAATAATTGAGTTTCTATTTTTATGTCTATATCATACTAGGTGAACATCTTGGAGAGAATAGAGAATCTTATTTTAATCTTTATTAATTTTTATATGTTTATAAATTGTGTTAGAAATTTAAATGTATTTAAATCTCGTATCAATTATAAATGAGAAAAGTTCAACATCTTATAAATAAAAAATTCATTAATTCATTATTTTAAAATTTTGTTTTGAATTATAGTTTATATTAATTTTTTAAGTTTCACGTTGAGTAAAGATAAAAGAGTTAGATAATTAATATGAAATATAAGATTATCAAAAATTTTGGTTGAAGATAATGTTAGTCATTTATATAAATTTAACTATCTTATTAATTTTTATTAGTATTGTGTCGTCTTAATAAATCTCCCCACCATAAGTTCCCATCATTTTATGTATGTTGAAGTTGTACACAAATCCTTTATTCAGTTTACGGTATAATTAATTTTGAAATTCGTACATGTTAATTAGTATTAGACTTTCTTATTGGGTGATTACAATATACCTTTATGTCATATATATATATATATATATATATATATATATATCCCTTTCCAAAATATCCAACCAAACTAAATTAAATTCATCCAATTTAGAATACTCACACCCTTGATTAAAACACTAAAAGATACAGTTTCTGAGGAAGGACAATCGACAATTTTTTAACGAGAAATAAAAAAAAAATTAAGAAAGTAAGAAAAGAAATATCATTATCTATAGAAACTAAAATCATATCTCACACATAATATAATAATCTCAATCCATTAATGAGATCTAAAGATACATGATTCAAAAAAATTAACTTGACAGGTGTAGTCAGATTCTGTTCTTGATAAAAAGAAATAAAAAATAACGAAGAACTTGTTAACCATAAATAAATAAGGAATGGGATGAAGGTTTTAGAAAGTATTGATATTCCTTGTCTCCATTTTGGAGTAAAAATATAAGATAAAGAAAGAAAATAATTATAAATATGGCAAGTAAATGTAATTACTAAAAGTAAACCTAGATGAATGGTTTTTAAATTGAAAATAATATAAAATAATTATATTGAACCTCATACAGATTTTTTATAGCTAGTTGTGCATTTAACTTTTATTTGACTGAAAAAAAAATCACAGGTGAATGAACAAGATATCTTTTTTCTAAGAAGGTAACATTTAAATGGATTGATTACTATATGTTATTACTTGTTTTCATAAATAATGTTTTGGTTCTCTAGTCTCTACTACTCACTAGTATTTTAAAACTTTAATAAATTAAACATAACTATCAATTCATCATATGTCAACTATTTCTGGTAGAAAAAAAAAATTGAGCTAAAGTGATTGTTGGATTAAGAAAAAATGTCATTTTTTAATTAAAAAAATGTTACTTTGTTTTCATTGTTTCCTTCCTACAGAGTATGTTGGTATAATTTAAGAGGAAGACATATAATTGTTTTCACTGTTCCATTCCATTTAATTTTTTAAAATAACAGATGAATTGAAAATAAGTTAATATTTTAATAAAAAAAAGAAAATATCTTTTCAAACAATAAAATAGTTAAATGTATAATAAATTAATTATTTATTTTCAACAATATTAAATGCCACTATTATTGTAATTTTGAGGTGGGTGTTTGTAAGTTTGATAAGAATATATATATATATATATATATATATATATATATATATATATATATATATATATTCAAGTGAATCAGTTTATGTTTGGATATTTTTTATTCTGAAAAAAAAAATTGAAAAAAAACCATAATAAACGTTTTGAATTTGATAACTATAAAAGGACAGTAAATTTTAAATAATAAAAATATTTTTTAATCATTATATATTTAAAAATTAATATTTGAAAGATGTGAGAAAATTAAATATATGTTTTACAAAATGTCAATGGAAAAATTGGTCAAATCTAATTTATAATTATTTAAATTTGTATTATTTAAGTATATTTTAATGAATATTTTAAATTCATATTTTTTAATTTTAAGTTTTATCTTATTAACCGGTGGGATCATGTTCAGATGATTTGAGTCCAACTAGATTTACATCAAACTAGTTTAGTTAGACTTAAGTTAATTTGAATCAAATATGTAGAAAATGTTGATGTATTTTTAACTTACAATGTGTGTACTTTTGACATAAATCATTAATCATATAATATTTTATTTTTTGTGATTTGTTTTTAGAAATACTATTTAATTAATATTTAAAATAGTATAGAATACATGTACAATTGTTAATATGAGTATATTTATTAACTAAAATAAAAATGAGACAAAAATTTGATACTTATTATTTATGAATATATGGGGATGAATATTTATTTTGAGGATAAAGATGTTTATTTCCTAATATTATGTAATTAATAAAAAGTGAGGTAAGAAAATTAACATATTGTGTGTGGAGGAGTATGTACGTATGTGAATATATTTGGATGTGTCCTATATTTAATTGTGAATTATTTTATGTGGACGAGAACACCTAACACTAATAAAACATGCTAACGAAATTTCAAAACATTGCAGAAAAGAAGTTAAAATAATATGTTGAGAAAAAAATATTTGAAGTCAACAACAGTGTGTTGAATTCAAACCAAAGAAGGGGATGGAAGAATTTTAATAAATGGACGGAAAGAGAAGTCCCTTCTTCTAATTTTTTTAGTATGCGTGGAGAACTATGAACAGTTTCTTCTTAATTATATTTTATTTACAAATACAAAGAGAAGGATAAAATAAAAAACAATGATATTATGATTATATTTTTTGACTTTGATACTTTATTTTTTTATGAGTCATTAATTAATATATTATAATATCTTTAGTTTTAAAAAAATCAATAACACTAAATATGAAAATCGAAGTATAATTTTACTATAATAAAACTTAAAACAACTTTGTCCGTACGTTTCAAAACCTATAAATCATCTTCTTTCATATTCAATATTTTTTCCAAATATATCAAATGGAAGAGAAAAAAGAATTAAGAGCCTTCATTTTTCTCCCACACCCTTGGGACCAAAATTTTAAATCACAAATAACATTGAAGCAAAATACATCAGCGTTCTCTTCTAAATTAACTTATATACAAGTTGCACATTAATTTTTTTCTTATTTTTAGTAGAAATTATTCATTATTAAAACACTCATTTAAATATCTCCTTAATTAGTAGCGTATGAAGATGCCAAAACAATTCAAAAAAATTTAAACTCAGTGGGTGTTACCCCGAGTAACAAGTATCCACGAAAATGGTTTGAATTTTCCACGAAAATCATAGGTGCATAATTTTTTCTCCGTCAACGTGGATGATGCTTCTTTTATCATATACAAGATCAATACCCGTTTACTTCATTAATAATAATAATCTTGACTTGTAAAAAATCTGAAAATATCGAGTGTACGCTCTATTTTAAAAAGATGCAATTGGTGAGAGAGAAAAAAATAGAATAAAATAATAGGTAATGCGAGAGACACAAAGATATAGATGACGTGACGCAATAAAAAAGATATATGGAGTAATAAAAATAGATTAAATATAAAATTATTTAGTTCTTTTTCAGTTGTGTACTCGTACTCTTTTTAGCATATCATATTGTATTTAATTTATTAGTTATTTTCTTTTATAAATTGAACCTAATGCTAAAGAATATGCAAATTCAATTTACTTAACCAAGGTTCCATGGTGTTAGTTTTGGCATTATCTTTGTATTGTTATATTATATACATGGTTTCAATTAACATTATCCAACTTATGAGCATTACAATCAACAAATTAACTTAGAGATTTTAAGTATTAAGAATTTTAAAAACTAAAAATATTGGGTTAAATATGTTTTTTGTCCCTTAATTTTCAGTAAAATTTGGAATTAGTTTATTTCAAAACTTTGAATCAATTTAGTCATTTATCTTTCGAAATACGTGAATTTAGTCATTTTAATTTAATTTTGTTAGATTTATTTGATATTTCGTATGTATTTCATGATTGTATTTGAGTTGTTTATACTGTTTGACACATTTTCGCTTTAATATTAAGTCAAATACTATTATAAAACGTGTTTGAAATGTCAAATAAACTTAACAAAATTTGATTAAAATGACTAAATCCACGTATTTCGAAATATGAAGGATTAAATATGTTCACAATTTCGAAATGGATTAATTCCAAAATTAACTGGAAGTTAAGGGACAAAAAACATATTTAATCCAAAATATTTTACAAAAATACTAATAAATTATTCACGAAGGGCAAAGTTGGAAGAAAGTTAGATTTGGAATATGATGTTAACTCTCTCACACACATTAAATAGAGAGTACTTACCCTCTTCTGAATTCTGAATTCTGAGGCTCACCACAGCACCATCACCCAAATCTCTCTCACAACATACAAACAAACATGTCTACTCCTCCATCTTCCAATCTGAAAACCTCACACACAGTTCAAGTTTTCTCCGCCATAAAACCATCACCACATGCTCCATCACAATCTTCTTCATCAGCCCTAAGCTCCATGAAGCTGAAGAGCCTCATCCACACCCTCATAGTCTCCCACATGTGCCGCATCATTCGTGCACTCTCCAAACTCAAAGCTGCAATCTTGCAAACCCTCAAGGGAAACCACTCCAACAACATTCACTACCTCCACCACAGAAAGCAAAAGATGACCAAGAAGATCATCTCCGGCTCCTTCAGGCTTCACTACAACTGGTGCTCCTCCAAATCCTCTCAGCTCATCACAGTCCCCGCAAGGGTCTTTCAGGGTTTGTCCAATCCTCCCGATTCCGACCACTTCTACGAGGACTGTCACGGCAGCGCCCACCTCTCCGGTTACTTGCGGTGGCTGGAAGACAAGATTTCCGACGACGATAGCAATGACACCAAAAGTTATTGTGACACTAACGAAATCGATATGCTGGCGGAATTGTTCATTGCGGATTGTCACGAGAAGTTTAGGTTGGAGAAGCAAGAATCTGATAGAATGTTCCATGAAATGTTGGCCAGAGGCATGTAAAAGTTCAGACAATAGCTAGAGGGGGAAAATTTATGGAGTATTTGCGTTTCTTAGAATTGTAACTTTTAAGGAGTGAAAAGAGATGAATTAATGGAAGATGGGGATTCATGCTCATATATATATATATATATATATATATATATGTTCATAGTCATGGAAGTTTTATTTTGCCTTTGGCTTGTTAATCAGAATATGGAACTGCATCTTCGAATTCTCACTCTTTTTTTTCTCTGACTTTACATGTTATAAAACAACTGTCACGGTTCCGACCAATTGCAGAAAATCATTACATGTTACATGAAAACTGGCTGATACCATACGTATGTGGTGGTCCTGTGTATCGTGTAATAATTTCTCTCGAAGGGTGTGTGGTTGGCTGAGTGAAAACACGTGAACTGGGTTGCTGTTGCTGAAGAATTAATTCTATGAGATGGGGTTAATTAATTTCAACAGTGCTTGTTTTCATAGTCATGGAAACTTGCAGTAAAACATGATCATGGAAACTTTGTTAACTGGGATGAACTGCAGTAAAAGTTCTTACTCTTTCTTCTTTCTTTATGCAGTTTCGTTGACAGAAACAATGATATCTGCTTACTAGTAATTTGCAGATTAAAAAATTTGAACAAATGAAATTTAAATTCCCAGTGAAAATGAAATAAACTGCTAATAAATTTTGCGTAGATGGAATTGTATTTATACACGAGGTGGAATTGGTTTTCTTCTAATGCAACTTTGAATAGAATACAATTTTTAGGAAAATAACCATTGACCTGAATTATATATTATATGAAAACGATCGGTGTAACAGTAGTTTTTGGGAAAATGGGCTATTTCAGCTGTGAATTCAAAAATATTATATTATGCAAGTGGTGAAATTTGGCTTTAATAAAAATAAATAATAATTATCTATCAAACAATCGTGTGAATTTAAAATACATTGCAAAGTGAAAAATTAAATCATTTTATATTAACTTAAAATTATAAAAATGTAGCCAATGTGATAAAAAAATTAAATTTGATTATGAATTTTGAAATAAAATTATTTGATATAAAAAGGGATTGTTCTTTTTTTTATAAATAACTTAAGAACACTTGGGGGCATTAGCCATTCCAAATGTTGTTCAATGTGGAAATGTGAAGAATTATCATGTGTTACTTGAACAATTTTATAATTTTCATCTCCTATTTATTTAAATATTTAAATATGAGATAAAATAATTAATAATATTTAAATATGTATTACATGAGTATTATAATCAGGATTGTACATAAGTGGAGGTTAAAGATTACATAATTTCTTACAAATGGAATTAGATTCTCTGTTCTTTTAACCATGGTATTAACAAGAGTATTTATCATTCAAATGGAAAATTTTCACATTTGTTTCCAAAACAGCACACTCTAATCTTTATTTATTTAAATAGCACATTTTTACTAGGTCAGAACTCGGTAAAACCTTACCGAATTCTGAACATATTTTCAATAACCCTGTTTAAAATAGATGTTAATACAAAATTATATATAAAATTTGATTTTTTTGAATATCGAATTTTAGACTAACATAATAGAAACGTGTTATATGAGAAAACAAAAGGACAATGAAAACGTGGTATATTGGAAAATAAGAGTTACAAGGTACAATTAATATATATAAATTTATGGATTAAATATATTTTTAGTTTTTTAATTTTCATAAAAAATTGGAATTAGTCATTTTTAAAATTTTGGACCAATTTAGTCTTTTATCTTTAAAAATAAGTTTGTTTAATTATTTTAATTAAATTTTGTTAGATTTATTTAACTTTTCATATGTATTTCTTAGCTAACATCAAAAGAAAAATGTGTCAAACAATGTAAACAACTCAAATGTTATCATAAAATACATTTAAAATGTCAAACAAATTTAACGAAATTTGATTAAAATGATTAAATTCATGTATTTTTAAAGTAAAAACTAAATTAGACCAAAATTTAGAAGAAAAATTAATTTCAATTTATTTCAGGATATAAGGTAAGGGACATTACTGACATTTGTAAAAGAATGGTATGACAAAATTTTCAACTAAATTATAAGTAGGAATATATAGTAAAGATGTTTAATTAAAAAAAATATTAATTTGTATTTACTACTTGTCTAAAAAATTTATGTGACCAATTATTTAGAAATGATGACGTGTGTTTTAAAGTAATTATTGTAAAATTAAATTATTATTTTGTGATTGAATAGGGTATATTTTCAGTAATCCAACTAATTATTAATAAAGAAAAGACTGTTTATTTTCAATAGACTTTATTTTATAATACATATAGGAATAGATTATGGTGGAAGAGTACTCCATGGAGGATCCTAATCCACCAGAAGAGGTTATGTCTTGTCATTATAGCTATAAAGGTGATCTTCAATGGAAACAAAGTGGGCCTAACGTTGTTGCATGTGTGCTCTTTTACATGTACACTGCACAAGACATTTTTTGTATCGCAGTATGTGTGGTTGAAACAAAATAAATAAAGCAGATAAATATATACGAAAATAATTTGTCGATTACTAAACTTTTAATAATTTTCTCTTACAAATATTTTAAGTAACATTTTTAAGTGGTTTTTTATTTTTTTATTTTCTCATTTTCAATATTTCAAAACCATTTAAAAAATATCACTTCATATTATAAAAATAAATTGTTAAAATTTAATAGTAAAAATATCATTGTTCAAATATATAATGACTAAATAAAAATGTATACGAAATGAAATAGAAATTAATTGAGAAAGCTGATTGAAGAAAAAATTTAGAAGATCAAGAACGACGTAGAAAAAAAAATAAAATATTACTAATTCTTTTCATTGTTTGTCTTATATAATTTCACTAATCTATTTACATCCATCTCCTCCAACCAAACATACGTGAAAATTAAAAAAGAAAAAGAAAAGTGAGTCACAGACTTAATTCATGAAAAGGATTTATAGAAAGAAAACAACAAATGTTGATGTATAGAAGTTTGTGAAAATATATATTTTATATTTTTTTTTCTCTTGTAATTAACTTTACCCTTCAAATAATTCTGATTATGGATAATGAAAATAATTAACGAAGAGTTATAAAAAATGTTGTCATACATACGTAACAAGGACTTAATTATTATAACAATATTTTATATCATATATTACCTATGTCAACTTAATGTTTTCTCATGACCTAGACAACATTATTTCAGAAACCTATAACTATTGCAACAATAATTATATGATTCTGAATCCACCCAATTAAATACTATTCATTGAGATCATAGAAGCACATACACAGAGTCCTATGAATTATAGAAGATACATTGACAGTTACAAAACGATAAAATAATAAGCAAACAAAAAACGCATCACAAAAACTGCAATTAATGCATGGAAATGGCAGAGAGTGCAGCTAGCTGTGACCAGAACCATGTGTGATGCTATACCAATACTTTGGCTTACATGCTCATCACACAAGTTCATCATAAACTAATTTTCTTATTATATCATTGTTGCTGATCCAACACATGAATTTGAATATGAATTTCTCCTATATATTTGAAGGAGATTTACTTTTAAAGGTATAATAAAAAATTATACGGCGCCATGTCTTCTGGGACCTAAGTATCGTCCTAAATTAGTGGACAACAACATATATCTTATCCCTTACTAAAGCATTTTTTGGCCTCATTCGTTTGTCTCTATTGTTTGTTTCTGAGGGTTGTGGCCAAAATACGTATGAATGAGAAAGGATCATCACCGTACCAATGAATGTGTTAACACATTATTCATTTACTAGGTTGCCCCGTGTGTGTGCATGAAAGACCCTTCTTATCGAAGGGAACACAGAATTGTAAGTCACGTGAAACTTCTCAACTTCTCATTTCAATGTCTTAACTATGTCTTACAACCTCTGGTTCATGTTTCCAGATGTTAACACAAGAATATTCAAACAACTTTTGGTTTAAATGAAAATCATGAATCCATCTTTAACCTAATTAAACATGTACTAGAAAAAAAACATGTCAATTCATAAAGTATGGACCATATAAGTTTTGCACACATTTGAGCTTATTCTGAAAATAATAAGGACTTTTTGGGAAATTTCTCCATTGTCCATGTTTGTATGTTTCCGTAAAAGATTAATTCAGGTAAGAGTACGGATATATTTTGGTCTCTCCACGAGTTATTTATATGGGTTTTAGTGACATCTTTTTAATGTATTTATTTGAATGCCACTTTTAGTGTTGGTTGTGAATGGAAAATTTGTCAAGAAAAAAGTCTGTTGGTGTGAGTGCAATAATTTTAAAAAGTTAAAAGTTGTTTTTTTATTAGGATTTTTAAATTTGTGTCTATAGTTATTGTTTTTTTAAATATTAATTCCTTACCTAGTGTCTTTAGGCACCTATCAAGATTCTTCATCTTATGATATTTGTTAATGTTGACATTGTTTTATCTCACAATAGCATGATTATGTTTGATAATGTATTGAAAACTAAAAGTTAAAAAGTAACCTAAAAAAGTTGAAAAACTATGGTTCATAATTGAAGTGCTAAATAAAAAGTGATCAATCAAGGTCAATCTCACTCAAAATTTTCAAAATAAACATTGTAGATAAAATTACTCAAACTCTTCCAGAGTTAAAAATAGTTAAAAATCCAGTTGAAATAGTGTGTCATCCAAATATTATGTGATAAGATTTAACAGCAAAAATGATCCACCTGCTCCAATCCTCCTCTGTTTCAGTGTTTGTGTTTGAATAATTTTCAAAATCTTTTGTTGAAATTTCAACAAGAAAATCATAATAAAAGGAGAAGAAGCATGAGTAGCAAAGAGAGGAATCTTAACATTGACTCAGATAAATATATATATATATATATATATATATATATTAAAATGTTGGTCCCCCTTAGGTTATTAGATTACAGTGATGAAGATGCACACACCCTGTCCCAGTAGCAGACAGGTAGATCATGCTACAGTGTTCTTTCTCTCTCTCTCATGCTATGTGTGAGAAAAGACATTCATCTTATTACTCTCTTTTTTGACATTGTCTCATATCGAAAAGGATTGATTGATAAAGATTTCTTGTTTTTATTGGAAAATTCCACATATGAATCAATGATTCACTTCAGCTTAATTATAATACTTTTCATTTTTTCAGATTCAACCAAATTTTTTTCTTTAATTAACCATCTTATTTATTTAAAACCCTAATGGGTCACTTATCTATTTCTCACTTGACCATGTAAGAAGAAGCCAAGAACACAATGAGTGATGCAATACATTGTATAGATACGTTCTTCCATTCAACGAGGCCTTATTAGAAATACCATCTTCTCTTAATAAACAAAGAAAATAAATTTTGATTTCTGATTACAAAGTAATTAACTTTATGATTAGATTAGAAGTGTAGGATTAATGATTGAACAATTCTAGGGTTTGATGATTAAAAATGAGAAACAATTTTGGGAGATAGACACGTAATATGGAAGCATTTGTCTTGTTACTGTTAAGCCATGTGATACATGCGCTGTTCAGGTTTAATTAATGCAAAGTTTAATCAATTAATAATCTTTGTAATCAAAATGCTAGAATCTCACGTCAATGCGTTCACATTATTATCAAGAATCTCAATTGTAATGAATCTTTTAAGACCATTAGTTTGGGATGGTAGATGTACGAGGATGCATTTGCGAGTGTGAGTCATAGATTTGTTTTTGAGGATTCGAAACGATTTGGAAGTGATATTTGTGAAAGAAAATGAGTTTTGTATTTGGCCATTAAGGGTGTGTTTGGTTTGGTGTTGGATAATTGATTTTAGCTAAATCAATTCTTCAACGCAAAAACAAGAATTAGTTGCTTCACATTTAATCTGAAATTTTTAACTTTTAATTGATTTTGAAAATCAAATACGTATTTATTTTGCGTTAAAAAATCAATTATAATCAATTCTACATCAATTTAACGTAGAATCAAACACAAAACATGTGATGTAAGAGAATATATTTTTAAAAATAAACATCCTTCACTTTAATTTGAAATAAAAATGTCCATTAAGGAGTCTTGGTTATGTAAGTGTTAGACATGTGTAAACCATGAGAGAAAGGAAAAAAAAAAGGATGCGTACAAAAAATGCACAAGAAAAGTTTGGGTGAAAAATCACTCAAAGAGAGCTTGTTTGCTTATTGATTTATTAGAACCTTTGTTGAATATATAAAGTACAATGTCCCATCATATAGTGGAAAAAATAAAAACAAAATAAAAAAGAATATTTGATAATAATAAGAAGAGAATCAAATATATGATATCTCTATCAATATAAATAAAAATAGGAGATATATAATATCTTTATCACCCTTTCTCAGGGTGGACATGAAGATTGTAAAGGTTCAACTTGGAAGTAGCAACCCGGAAAGTAAAAGGATGTAAGGACTTAGTAAACATACGAGCAAGTTGACTTCTAGAAGGAACATGGAGAAGGTGAATAAGACCATCAACAAACTTTTGTCGAATAATGTGGCAATCAAGTTCTATGTGCTTGGTTCTCTCATGAAAAGTGAGATTCTTGGCAATGTGAATAGCATAATTATTGTCACAAAAGGCAGTGTAAGGAGTGGGAATAGAAAAATGCAAATCCTGAAAAAGGTATTGAACCCATTGTAGTTCACATGCCAGGGATGCAAGGCGCGATACTCAGCCTCAGAAGAAGATCGTGAAACAATGGTTTGTTTCTTAGACTTCCAAGCAACCAAAGAGGTGCCTAAGAAAACACAATATCCAGAAATAGAGCGTCAGGTAGTGGCACATGTTGCCAAATCAGAATCAAAAAATGCCTAAATTTTAAAAGAGGTGTTGGATTTATACAAAAGGCCATATCCAGGAGCATTTTTCAAGTATCGAATGATCCGTAAAGCCTAGTGCATATGTGGTTCACGCGGAGAAGAAACAAACTGGCTGAGTTGTTGGACAGCAAAACTAATATCAGGCCTGGTGTTAGTCAAGTAAAGTAATCATCCAATCAGACGTCGAAAGGAAGAAGGATCTGGTAGAAGAGCTCCCTCGTCAGCATGAAGTTTGATAGAAGGATCAGGTGGTTGTTGGTGCAGAGGTTTACATCCAAGCATCCATGTCTCTGAAATGAGGTCCAAACAGTATTTCCTTTGATTCAAAATTAATCCATCAAGAGAACGAGAGACTTCAAGGCCCAAAAAATACTTGATAGGGCCAAGATCTTTAATATGAAATCTAGAATGAAGATGAGCTTTTACAGCATTAATTTCAGCAATGCTATTGCCAGTGAGAACCACATCATCGACATAAACCAATAAAGTAGTAATATTAGAGACAGATTTATTCACAAAGAGAGAGTGATCAGCAGAGCTTTGTGTGTAACCAAGAAGAAGTAGCTCTGAAGTTAATTTTTGATTCCAATTACGACTAGCTTGTTTTAAACCATATAAAGACTTATTAAGCTTACAAACAAGATTTGGCTGGGGAAGAGAAAGACCGGGTGGAGGCTTCATATAGATCTCTTCATGTAACTCTCCATGGAGGAAAGCATTATCAACATCCAACTGATGAATAAACCAATCACTAGCAGTGGCCAAGGCTAAAAGGATGCGGACAGTAATAAGTTTAACAACAGGAGAGAAAGTTTCGAAATAATCAATCCCCTCGGTTTGAGTAAAACCCTTAGCCATCAATCGTGCTTTAAACCTATCGACTGTGCCATCTGGTTTATGTTTGAATTTGTAAACCCGGCGGCAACCAATTGGCTTGATGTCAGAAGGAGGAGGAACTAAAGTCCAAGTCTGGTTTCTGTCAAGAGCATGTAACTCAGCATCCATAACCTGTTTCCAACAGTCTTGTTGAACAGCTTCTTTAAAGGAGAAAGGTTCAGCTTGGGCAGAAGAACAATTATCATAAGAAACAAAAGAATGCATTGGATAAGGTGTGGAAAAAGTAGAGCATGAAGTGGAAGCAACACCACAATAATATTGATCTAAGTATCGATGCCTGTTTTTCACTCTATGAGATGTTCTAAGATCAAGATCAGTAACTTCAGCATTATCAGAAACAATACTAGTAACAGGATCCATAGTAAGGTCAGTGGCATGTGAAACAGGTAAAGCTGGAAAATCATACATGCTAATATCACAATTAGGAGAATCATCAATTGAAGCAATAGAGTTATCAAAAGGCAAAGAGAATGAGTAAGGAAAAATATTTTCATGAAAGATAACATTCCTAGTCACAAAAATAGACTTGGAGTGAAGATCATACAAAACATATCCCTTTGTTCCAGATTTATAACCAAGAAAAACACATTTTAAGCTTCAAGAATCAAATTTAGTTCTTTTAGTATTGGCAGAACTAGCGTAAGCCAGACAACCAAAAACTTTTAGATTAGAAAAATCGGGTTTAGTAGAATAGACCAATTCATAAGGAGATTGATTACTGAGAAAAGGAGTCGGTAACCTATTAATTAGATGAACATCCAATTTAAGGGAATAGGACCAGAAAATGTTTGGTATTTTTGCTTGAAAAAGAAGAGCACGACAAACATTAAGAAGATGTTGATGCTTCCTCTCAACAATCCCATTTTGTTGAGGAGTTGCAACACAAGAAGTTTCATGAAAAATACCCTTGCTATTATAAAAATCATTAAGAAGAAACTTTTTGCCATTATCGAAACATATTTTCTTAACCTTGCAAGAAAACTGATTTTCTGTCAAATTAATAAAGTCTTAAAGAAGAGATCTGACTTCTGTTTTATTTTTAAGAAAAAGAATCCAAGTAAATTTGCTATAATCATCAACTATAGTCAAAAAATACTAGTATCCATCAATGGAAGAGACGGAAATCGGACCCCAAATATCATGGATAAGTTCAAAAAAATGAAGAGATTTACTCATGCTGGAAGAATATTTCAGACGTTTTTGTTTGGCAAAAGCACAAGCATCACAAGCAATAATAGAAGGAGAAAAAATATCAGAATGATCAGAAACAGGAAGCTGTAAAATTTTATTAGATGGATGACCAAGTTTCATATGCCACAAGTTACACGGGCTAGCATTATTAATGAGAGTAGAATGTGGTAAAGAAATATTTGTGTTAGATATACTCAAGTTACGTCTGTCTTGAGAACTATCTAAGAGATAAAACAAGCCTTGATGTTTCCTAGCCGCTCCAATTGTTTGGAAGGTATCTGTCTGCACAATAAGACAAGTATTTTGGGAGAAAACCATAAGACAATGAGTAGAATTAAGCAATTTAGGAATAGATATGAGTTGAACAGAAAATTCAGGGACAAAAATAGTGTTGTGAAGGATAAGATTGCCCAAGACAATGGTACCCGAGAATTTAGCAATGACAGAGTTTTGGTTGGGTAATTTTATAGAAATAGGTTTGAGATTTTGAAATAAAGATTTAAAAGGACAAATATGGTCAGTAGCACCACTATCTAAAATCCAAGAAAAAAAGGAAAAAACAAAACCTGTGGGTTTGGTAGTACATTGATGAACAACAGTAGCTGTGGAAGAAGAATCATTGAGACTGCTGAATCAAGGCGAGGAAAGCTTCATACTGCTCTCTAGAGAAACCAAACTAAGCTTCAGCTTTGTCATCCTTCCCGGCACGAGGATCGACAGTAGAGGAGACGGTATCAACCATACTATACTAGCATGAGCAGAGGGCTTGGAAGGAGGAGGTTGGACTTTAGTGTGTAGATTAGAGTCTTGAGGCACACCATGCTTAATCCAACAAGAATCAGATGTATGATTGGTTCGGTGACAATGGTCACAATATTTAGGATTGCGGCCACCAGACCGAGGAAAGCGGCCTCGTCCATGATTGCTAGAGAAACCACTGTGAAAATTTTTAACATGTCCCTCGTGAAAGGCAAGATTGGTCTAGAATCTTGAGAATTAGAATGAAAAGTAGCCTTAAATTCACGTTCTTGTTGAAGAATCAAAGAGAAAGTTTTCACCAAAGTAGGTATAGGCTCCATAAGCATAATTTGAGACCAAACCTAAAAGAATTCATCATTCAGGCCACGAAGAAATTTGATGACACAATCATCATCACGCTCTTTCTGAATCTTGGAAATCAAGCCACATGTGCAAGGAGAAGCACAGGTACAGACAAGAATCGTGCGATACCAAAAAGAGTTCTTTCCAAAGGATTTGAAGGCATGTGTAATATTGAGAAATTGTGGAATCACCTTGTCAACAATTCTGAATTTCCTCCTATAAATCGGCAATGCGAAATTTATCCCCACGAGAGAACCTTTGAAGAAGATCGATCCATATATCAGACGCAAACTCCATCCACATAACAGATTGTTTAATGGCGGGCGTCATGGAGCGAGTGAGCCATGAAATTACTATTTTGTTACAACGTTTCCAAGCTTCATGCAAGGGATCATTAAAGGGTGGACATGGAAGGGTGTCGATAACAAAACAGTCCTTGTTTTTGGTTTCCAACGCAACGAGCATATCATATCGCCATTGCGGATAGTTGTTATCTGAAAGAAGATGTGACACCAAGACAAGAGCAAGATTCTCACTGGGGTGAAGAAATAGGGGATGGGCGGGATTAGTGAGATTATCAAAGCATGGGTTGGGGTGCCCAGGATTTGGGGGAGAACTAGAGGATGATGTAGTATTGGCCATGGCAGGAAATCAATAAGAAAGGAAAAAAATATGCGGAAAGCGATTTAAATCTAATATCATGTTAGACATATGCAAGCCATGAGAGAAAAAAAAAAGATGCATACAAAAAAACGCACAAGAAAAGTTTGGGTGAAAAACCAATCAAAGAGAGCTTGTTTGCTTATTGATTTATTAGAATCTTTGTTCAATATATAGAGTACAATGTCTCATCATATAGAGAGAAAAATAAAAATAAAATAAAAAAGAATATTTGATAATAATAGAAGAGAATCAAATATATGATATCTCTATCAATATAAATAAAAACAGAAGATATATAATATCTTTATCGGTAAGGAAAAGAAAGAATTGATTGTGGTTTATTGTGGTAGGCACGGAATCGATTCTGGAGATGTGGAATCGATTTTGGACGTGTTAGGTGGGTAAAATCAATTGAGTGTTAAAAACATGTAAGAATTGATTCTGAATATTAAAGAGGAGATGAAAATTATTCTTTTGTGATAATGGAAGAATCGATTCTATTAGAATGGAATTCATTCTATACATTTTGAAATACAACTGAATATAAACCTTACTTATTTTATTTCAATATAATCCTATAAATTCTTAATTTTTATTTTTATATACAAAGTAACATTTCATTGTACAAACATAATTTTATAATAACACTAATAATATAACTTAATAATCACTGTAATTATAATATTAATATTAATAATAATTAAATAATAATAATAGTATTAACGATAACAATAACAATAATTCTAATAATATAACAATAATATTAATATTAACATTTTTATAAACAATAACTACTCTAATTTTATTTATTTTTATGATCAAGAAAGAATTTGTAATCTTTATTATTTTTCAATAAAATATTTTTTAATCTAAAATACTCATTATATTATACACAAATTTTTACGAACTTTTGTTTTAAATTTAATCAAATCACCCTATTTTTCTTTTAATTCAAACAATAGAATCTCTTTTCTGTTCCCTCATATCATCGGCTCAACATCTTTTTTAATATTTTTTATAATTTATGCGTCCTTTCTTTATTTCTAAAATCATATAGTTTTTTCATTATATTAAAAATGTGAATGAAAGAAAGATTCTCCCCGCACATTTATTTAAAAATATTATTTTGGCTAAAATTTAAATGAAATTGAAAATTAAAAGGTTAATTTAGTTTAAAAAACTAACTTTTAGAAATAAGAATAAAAGGTGAATTACGTCGTTAAAATATAAAAAATGTACTTTTAATTAATTAAAAGTATGAAGGAAGTGTACATCCGTTTAAAAACTACAAAAATAAAGTGCTAGAAATATCTATTTTAAAGCAACAAATAAGGTAAATATCATTTCCTCGTAAGAAAAAAAAAAAAAAACTCCAAACATTAGGTCTTGCAGAAGTGAATATGCGATTTTGGGCTCTGAAATCTGAGTAACCAAGCCATCCACTGATCGATGCTTCCTGCACCCATATTTTCTTGCTGCAATTCAAAATAAAAATTGAAAAAACAAAAGCTGACTTACCCGAAAGGACATAACTGATATTTCAATTATTATGGGAGTGAAAACATTGGGGTGCAGGAAGCAATGGCGTTTCAACCTATGGGCCAACTTTATTGATATCTTAAAATGTGAACTTTTAGAAGAGGGAAATTTCTTCTTACACCTCCAAGAATTTTTTAAAACCTAAAATATTCTTTAACCATTTAAAAAAAATTACGCAGATCACACTCAAATTATTTTTAGATGTCGAGATCCAACCAAGAATTTGGACGTCTAAATGTCAAAAAAAATATACATCAGAAATCGATTTCCAAATATATATATATATATATATATTCTTAACTTAAAATTTGTTGTTTTTAATTATACTTAATTTTTATTTTTATTAAACTTGTAAAAATTAATATTAAAGTAAATTTAAATTAAAACATATTAAAAATAAAAAAATAAAGAAAATATAATTTAAATTAAAAATTTAAATTTTAAATAGAATTACAATAAATTAAAATAAAATAGAAAATAATATACATATTAATTATATAAAAAAAATTATAAAATAAATAAAATTAAAAAATAACTTAAATTAAAGTAATAAAACTTTAAATTCAAAATATATATATATATATATATATATATATATGGAAGTCTAAAATTTTAATTGGATATCGACTTCTAAAAATATCTTTTATAGAATGTTGACATTTGAAAACAATTTTAGAATGTGATTTACGTGACATAACTTAAATTTATTGAATGTAAAAAATATTTGTTATTTTCATCTAATTAAAGTATAGTTTTTGCTATAATGAACTCGTTTCTTCCTTCTCTAATTTCTTTTATTTCGGTGATCAACTCCTTTCTTTCTTTTTCAATAACAAGTTGATTGGTAAATTGAAAACAGAAAAAATAATAATAATAACTATATTATCCCAACTAATTTATGAAACCGTCCAAAGAAAGCATCATATATAAACTCCAAAAGGTTTCAATCTTTTTGGTTGTAAAGCCAAGTTTGGTACCTAAAAGTGCATACCTAGATGTTCCAACAAAACACTACCCAACAATCAAACGTGCATTCCTTACTTTTCCATGTGTTCTCACTAGCTACTATGTTTGACCTTGCTCTTTAGATATTTAACGTTAGATTGGTCTAATTGGACTTAACAAATCACTTTTCAAAAATTATATTGGATTGATCCACCCCAATCTTTAAATATGTCCTGATTATATGGTATGGTTCAGTTTGATTAGATTGAATAATCAAATTATTTTAATTCATTTTATAAAAGATTGTGTATTTTTAAAATTTAAATCATATTTTTAAGTCATATTAATAAAATATGATTTAAATTTTAAATATAAAAATTGTAATATGTAAATTATAGTATGTACATGAGTTTTAAAAAATTAATATCATTTTAATTTTTTTTATAAACTACCATTGTTAATTGAATAGTTTTTATTACTATATATTCTAGTTTTTGTTTTTTTTTAGAAAACCCATAAATGTTGTGATTTTTTCTTCCTTTCGAAATTCATTGCTAAATAATTTTAGTTAACTTATTGGCTATATCAAAGTGCCATTCCGAATATATCAATTCTCAAAAGACTATTAAAAAAATTCAAACTTTTTGTAAATTTTTTTTTGAAATTTTTTTTATAAAAAATATTTATAAATTTTATTATGAAAAAAAAATTACAAGAAATTGTTATCAATTTTTTTATAAAATATTTTTTACAAAATAATGTAAAAAATGCTTAAAAATTTTATAATTTTGTGAAAAATAATTACTCACAAAATAGATACATACCAATTAAGATTTTTAGAAAAAATAGAAAAAAAATCTTTTGTTATAATTATTTTTTTAACAAATTTACGAGCAAAATTTTATGTGAAAAATTTTAATAGTAAAATTAGTCTCAAATCAGTTAAAAAATTTCCCTAATTATCAGAACAAAGTAATTCAAACGTCAATGTCACTTCCTGAAATATATTTATTATCACCCAAATTTAATAAACAATTTTACATTCTTAAAATCTTGCAAGATAAACTTTCAATAAAAATATAATTATTTTAATAAAATAATGTCTTTTTAAATATTAATAAACTTAAAAAAGGTCTCATTTTAATATTGGTTGTTGGCATAAAAATATGTCGGACCCACGTCGATATGTAGGTATATTGAACATTTGAAAGAAAGAAAAAAAAATTATTACAACAGTCCTATTTAAGCAAGATTATCTACTATGGAGAATATTTTTTTTACAGGGAATTAAATTTCTACCCTTTACAAGGAAAAATGCTTCTTACTGCACTAGTTTAACTATATTACACTTAAATACATTTTTTTTTCATCTTCTTACACACAAAACATAAATTTTACGTCTAACTTAATTTTATAAAACTGACAATTTATAAAAACAGATTTACATATCCACTTATACAGTACTGTAAATTTCTCTAGTAAAAACTCTAACAAAACTTTCAACGGTATTACAATTAAATCTGAAGAGAAGGAAAATGATGTGTAACATAGAAAAAGACGAACTAAAGGGAAAATATATATGAAATCACATAAACCTAACAATGGATTCTTCATTGATTAGATCTTGAGAAGAAAAGTGAAATCCTACTTGTTCTGTGTTGGATTTGGAACACTTGATGGTGCTTTCCTCAAGCTTGGCTCCACAGCTTTCTTGGTCTGTTTCTTGTTTCCACTTAGTTTTCTTTCACTTCTGGAAGCTGAATCAGAAGATGATGATGATGATGATGAAGACAGCAACTTCCTAGAAAGAAATGTGTCTCTTGAAAATCTCTGGTCATGGCGGACACAGAAAGTAGAGAACAAAAGAATGTGAACAAGCACCAAAGCCAACACTGCACCCAAAAGTCTGCACCTGATGTTCTTCATCAGAAACTGAGAATGGTTTCAGCAAGAAGTAGTGTGAGATGTAATAGTATATAAGAGTAGTAATAATTTTGGAGAGTTGGATCAGGCTAATATATGAAAACCAATGAACATACTTTAAGCACGTGGTTCACCATTACTTGCATTATTATACTATGCATCGTATTTGAGAAGAAAAAGACATCACAGCTGCTTATTTGAGAAGACAAAACAAGCATGTTCATATACACAGCATGGGAGGGTCAAGGGTTTGGTTTGAACTTTCAAAGGTGTGTGTGTTTTTCATTAATGATGTGGCTATCATAATTTTGTTTATATCCCATGGGAATTTAAGTATAAGTTTAAGTCTCACATGGAGTAAAAGTAAGAAAATTGAGTATCATATAAGGATGAAGACTTATAAACCTATCATCTTAAGATTTTAGGTTAAGAGTGGTGTCAATATCTTATATATCGGATGGACGATAGCTAGGATTGGAGGAAAAAGAGGAACTGATTCCATCACTTTTTTTGGAAAATGTTATCAAATTGTACTTAATTTTTGTTAGAAGTGAGCTTTAAGCCTAACTCAACCCCACAAAACCGGTCGAGGTATATTCATCTCGTGCGTGGAATAAGAAACTAATGGGTGGTCCATTAGCGGACCGAGATAGCGGATGGAACAGAATGTCTAAGAAAGTTCGCTAGTATATGCTTTAACCTTGTTCTGATACCATGTTAGAAGTGAGTTTTAAGTCTAACTCAACCCCACAAAATCGGCGTGTAAGGTGAGGATTGCACCCACTTATATATTGTGAATTGTCTTGATCTCTAATCGATGTGCGACTTCCAACAATTTTTAAGTAATTTCTTTTATATATTTTCGTTTAAAAAATTGAAGTTTATCGTTAAAAACATGAAAATAGAAAAATTACGCTTTTGAGAAAAGGTCATTGAATCCACTCTACAAACAAAGAAAGACAAATGCAAAAGCATAATTGACTGTTCATTACTTTGTTTTAATCTTCAAACACACATTAAATTATGGATATTCATGTGATAGACATGTGCGTCTGAGTCAATTACCTTCTAAATCCATGTTCTCAGCTTAAACCATGGTTTAATCATCACTTAATTTAGTTTGAAGAAAACAAAAACTTCACCCTGGATCGGTCATTCAGCATAGTAGAATTCCTTTCACACAGCAACACCTTTCTTGAGTGTACTGTGTGTCTAATCATTTCTGTTTTGTCATCTTTCACCATTTTTAAAATGTCATCATGTTTTCAGTACAATCATGTGAAAACCTTACACCTTAATTTGATGAAGATCTTCTTGCACAATAAACTATCGGGTTTTGTTTCGATCTTTAACCCAACTATACTTAGCAAGTTAGACGCATTTGAAAAAACTATCACTCCTTTAAGATCTAAACTTGGCAAGTTTTGTTTACTTCCCTCGTTTTTTGTACTCAAGATTCTTCTTGTTTTTGCTGAGATCGGAAGATGGGATGAGTATAAACTAAGAAATTCAGCACTATTTAAGATTTTTATTTAATCCTCTCACATGACAGTTCCAGTAGCCACCTTGACGATTTATAAAAGTAAGTTCAAATTACATAATTAATATCTATATATCAAGCTAATTATTATATTAAGGGTTAAATATGTTTTTGATCCTTAATTTTCAGTGAATTTTAGAATTAGTTCATTTCGAAATTTTGGACCAATTTAGTCATTTATCTTTCGAAATCCGTGAATTTAGTGATTTTAATCAAATTTTGTTAAGTTTATTTGATATTTCATATGTATTTTAGGATTGTACTTGAGTTGTTTACAATGTATGCACATTTTTGTTTTATTGTCAAGTCAAATACTATTATGAAATACGCTTCAAATTTCAAATAAACTTAACAAAATTTGATTAAAAGAACTAAATTCACGTATTTTGAAAGATAAATGATTAAATTAGTTCAAAATTTCAAAATGGACAAATTTCAATATTTACTAAAAGTTAAAAGACTATAAACATATTTAATCCTTATATTATTCGGTAAGTTCTTTTAGAATGTATTTTCTATTGATCTGATCACTAAATTGTAATTAGTTTAAAAAATAATTGGATGAAAGGAAAATAATTATCCATTGATGTCAGTGTATCGAAACCAAAATATAAAGTAAGAGATTCCTCTTACTAAGTTCGAGTGTGAAAGATGAGGCGCTTAGTTTGACGGTCAAAACCTACAAAGGCTACACTTTTTTAAAATTTATGGTTAATACAGTAGCATATGTGGTTTTAAGTAGTTTACATTAAATGAAATCTTTAATATACCTTTCTCACATACCTCATATCTCAAATGTAGAATTAAGTATTTTTAGGAGATTTGATAGTAATTTGAAAACTCATGATTTAATATATTTAACAACCAATAAATATCGTAATATTATTTAAAAAATTATATTTTTAAGTCTAATTCATTCTTATTAAATCAACTTATAAATTAAATTTTTCAAAACAAACCACCACTTCCACCTTTCTCAAAATCTCCATTTTTTTATGTACATTTCACTTCTTATTAGTGATAAGTCACAAAATTTCTATTAATAGAATTAAAGTTTATGTATTAAGATTATAATTTTTTTCAAAATATTTGCCAAAATAAATGAGTAGAAGTAAGGTGACAAATAAATTCATCTTCATGAATATTGTTTCAACTTGTTTGTTTTAATAAGAAATCTCCACACAGATTGGGTATGAATATGAGTGTGAATAAAATTCAATTTTTTTCAATTGGCTATTACTAACACAAAATAGGACTATTATGTTAACCCATTTAAGTATGACCAAAAGATATCATACGTGAAAAAATGTGGGTAACATTTTTGTAAATAATTTGTCAAAATTTATGTTTGATTATTTTCCCTCAAACTTAATTTTGTTTTTCATATTTGACGCATTTAAGTCAAACGTAAATTTATGTCTAACCTAAATGAGTCAATAATAAAAAATAAAATTTACATCTAGTGGGAAATGGTCAAAAGTAAATAATTTAATATTTTTATCAAACTTATGATGTGTAATAATACATGATAAAGTTTTCACCGATAAAATTTTCATTGAGATTAAATTTCATGATTCAATTCAAAATAAAAACACCAAACAATATGCTTATAATTCTTTATCTAACATTCACATCTTTTTGCAACAAACCGTAATTACTTTTTATAACAAATTGTTTTATCAACAAGTATAAACTATAATAATAAAAATCATATGTTTAGCCATTTTTATTATATGTTTGATTTTTCTTTAAGGTCATTTCTAAAATAGACCACCTGTCACTCCTCTTCCCTGTGAACTAACACCAAGACATGTTTCTACTATCACCTCCCATGTTACTCTTTTCACCTTTCTTGAAATGGGCTAACAACAGCCAAGATATTACATTCACACTCCCCCTTGCTTCCTTTATTCACAGAACAACCAGAGAATCTTCATGCTAACACACACATCTTCAACCTTCAACCTCCATTTTCAATTCCTTACATCGAATACCAAATACCCAGTTCCCTCTTCCACTAAATCACTAAATCAACACACAGACCAACGACCCCCATCTCTTTCCTTTTAATTTCCAAGAGGGAGCATCATTACGTCACATAGAAAATCCCTCATCCAATATTTATCATCAACCCCCCACGCACCAGGCTGGGACGGGGATGCACGGTGGTTGGTCTTGGAGCCGCTCTTCAGCTGCTGCTTGAAGAAACTCTTGTGTGAAGGACAAGAGCCATGTTGTCTCATGGTCTTGAAAATATAAGAAAAATTGGGTTCTTGCACCCCACTTCATTATCAGCACACCCTTGTACTTTATTACCAACAGACCCTTTTACTGTAGGTTAAAATATTCTATTGGTCCATCTTTTGTTGAGAAATCTTAAATAGATTCTAAGATTTTTTTTAGTCTACATATTTTTAGAAATGTGTAACAATTATACCAATTTCGTTAGTATGGTGTTAACGGTATTACGTGTAGCTTCTCATTTTTTGAATTTTTAATTTTTTTTAAATTTTTTTTAAATTTTTTAAAAATTTTTTTAAATTTTTTTAAATTTTTTTTGAAAACTATTAATGTCATGTATCACATCAGTAAGATGACACGTGTCAAGTCATTGTTTGAATCTCAATTTGGTCCATATATTTGTTATTTTAATTATATTTCAGTCCATTTTTTTTTAATTTTCAATTTCATCAAATTTAACTTTTTATAATAATATTTTTATTAAACATTTTAATAATATTAAGTTTATTTTATATTTTGTTTTAAAATTTTAAAATATTTATTTTAACTTGTTACAAAATTGTTTTAAATAATTTATATACAGATGTTAGAGCTGGTTTAAAATTAACAATTTTATAAATTTAAATATAAAATTTTAAAACAATTTTGTAAAAAGTTAAAATAAATATATTTAAAAAATTTTAAAAAAATGGACTGAAATGTAATAAAAATAACAAATATATGGACCAAATTGAGATTCAGACAATGATTTGACATGTGTCACCTTACTGACTTTACACGTGGCACAATACTGACGTGACACGTGGCATGAATAATTTTCAAAAAAAAAATTAAAAATTTTATAAAAATTCAAAAAAAATGTGGAGGTGACACGTGGCACATCTTTAACACCGTTAACTTTATACTAACAAAATGAGCCTAATTGTTACACATTTTCAAAAATATGGACCTAATTAAGACTAAAAAAAATGTTATGACCTATTTGAGATTTTTTAACAAAAACATGGACCAAGGGAGTATTTTAACCTTTACTTTATTCAAAATCATATTTCAAATATTCTTTTTATCTAAAAGTACACTTTGTCTTTGATTTTTTATTGTTAATGGAAACATTAGAAATAAGGTTAATTATTGTTGGGTCCAAATACTTAAAATATTTATTTTTGTTTTTTTATACATTCTTTTGTTTTTTTTTTAAATAAATATTTAGAGAAATCACATTCATTTTTCATATTTAATTAGAGGTACCGTCTTAGGATGAATGTTGTATGACACTAATATATTTTCTACACATGACTGACTTTCGAATACAAAATCTAATTTTTTGCAAACTTTGTCTTATTTTATGGTTTTTCCGTAATTTTTCAAAATAAACAAAGGTAATGACTCCAAACTATTTTTTTCAACTATTTATCATTTTGTCTCTTCTTTGTCCATATACTCACCTTCCTCTCCATCCTTTTCATCATTCATGTTCTTATTTAAATTATTAAAGTGTCCACAATTTATAAATGGGATAGGGTATGAATATGGATAATATCTAAAATTTTCAATTGGTTATGGAGACTCATAAATGAGTACATACATACATATATGCACTGTCCTTATCTTCATATCTGACTTAATATCCATTTATATTTCAAATTAAATTACTAAAGTGTTCAATTAAGTAAACTAAATAATTAGATATATATATATATATATATATATATATATATATATTATATTTTTATTGTATTTAGTATTATAACCTTTTCCTTTTTTGGATGGAGATTTTTTCTCCACGCTTTGTTCTTTATCATGAAATTAACTTACATCTATAGTATCTTTTCCTCTTATCACACCATTTGCGTAGTTATATTCAAATTGTGTATTATCAATTATAATAAATCAAATAGTTTTTATGTTTGACGTTTTATATTTCTATTTCTTTTTAATATTGTTTATCCAATGTCTATTTTTTTCACATTAAAATGTTTGACCCTCAATATCTCAATCACATAAATCCTTTATTTGCTAGATAATATAAAAATCTTATCATTTATTTTCTTTTATCCTTAATTTTTATTTCATTTGATAATTTTTTTTTGTTAAAACAATTTTCATCATCCCTCAAAAGTTTGACTAGTTTGATATATGAATTGTTTTCTCATTAGGGATGGCAATAGGGCGGGGCGGGCACGGATTTCGCTTTTCCATACCCATTCCCGTAAAAAAAATTCATCCTCATCTCCATACCCAAACTCAACGGATATCAAACTTTTGTCTCATCTCCATCCCCACCGGGTAACGGGTATAATCTTGTACCCATACTCATACTCATTTTCTTACTACTTCAATATTAATTTTAATTATTTTTTATAAAATAATAAAAATTATGATAAAGAAACATAATATTATCAAATATTCAATATTAGAAGGATAATTGTTTCTTCGATATCAAATACTTTAAAATAAATTAGAATTGTTTACATTTTCGATTATAATACCAAATAAAATTTCATGAGAACCAAAATAATTATTAAATTTGAAAATATTAATGAAACATAGTTGATAAAATTTAAAAATATTTTTTAAAAAATATAAAAGAAAAACAAATATTCAAATTAAAATATATTTTAAATGTTTGTTTACTTCAATCTTTTAAATTCTAATAAATCTTTTTTTATACACTAATAAAAGTTATAATACATCATTTGATCAAAATGATGCAAAAAACAAACAATAATCATAATAAAAGTTTAAAATAAATTATAATTGTTTACATTTTAGATTATAATACCAAATAAAATTTCACGAGAACCAACACAATTATTAAATTTACAAACATTAATGAAACCTGGTTGATAAGATTTAAAAATATTTTTTAAAAAATATAAAAGGAAAACAAATATTCAAATTAAAATATATTTTAAATGTTTGTTTACTGCAATCTTTTAAAATTATAATAAATCTCTTTTTTATACACTAATAAAAGTTATAATACATTATTTGATCAAAATGATACAAGGAACAAATAATAAGCATAATAAAAGTTTAAAATAAATTATAATTGTTTACATTTTAGATTATAATATCAAATAAAATTCCATGAGAACTAACACATTTATTAAATTTGCAAACATTAATGAAACCTAATTGATAAATTTTAATTTTTTTAAAAAATATATAAAAGGAAAAAAAATATTCAAATTAAATTATATTTTAAATGTTTGTTTACTTCAATCTTTTAAATTCTAATAAATCTCTTTTTTATACACTAATAAAAGTTATAATACATTACTTGATCAAAATGATACAAAGAACAAATAATAATCATAATAATACAATTTTAACATAGATATTGTATCTTTTGAACTTTAATTATGTTGGATGGTGATAAAAAAATATTCATGACAATTACATTAATTTTTTATATTGTAGTAAATAGAAGTTATTTATACAATTATAGTAAAAAATTACAGTATGATTGATAATGAGTTAGAAAATAAAAAATAATTAGATAAAATATATCAAAATAGTATTCTACATAATGAAAATAAACAAGAAATAAAAATATTAAAAAATTAGCAAATGTTTACAAACAATTTGAGAGTCTATGGAAAGAAATTGCATAAAGGAAAATAAATATATAATTAAGGGTATGATAAGTTGAAAAAATGTCTTAGAGCTCTAAGAAAACTTTTTAAATATCAACACATATACTCAGTGGTTGAGAAATAACAAAAATAATTTTAGTGAAACAAAATAGTTCTTCAAATGAAACAAAAACTAATAATAAGAATAATAAGTAAATGATTTTTTTTATACTACCTAGTAAACGAAAGGTTTGTGCTATTAAATACTTAAATTGAGAGTATTAAACATTTTCGTGTAAAAAAAATATACAATAAATAAAAATATTAAAAAGTAATAGAAATATTCAAATGTGAGACATAAAAAATTTTAATTGACATACATCTTTTAACATAATTACATAAAAGTTATGATAAGATGAAAAATATATGTTAAAATGCGAATGAGTTTCATGACAAACCAAATAATTAGAAGAATTAAAGAATAATATATATACATATATATATATATGGTTATTTAATTAATTGGGAATATTTTAATAATTTAAACGGGGACGAGTATTATGGCAGGAATGTGTACGTCCTCATACCCATCCCCATATCCAATTGAAAAGTCGGAGATTCATACCCATACCCAGTCAATGCGGGAATTTTCCGTCAAAACGGGAACGGATTCAGACAATACCCGCAAAGACGAATTTATTTGTCATCTCTATTTCTCATATCTTCGACCTAATTTCCATTTTATCATGTCTTTAATTATATATTTATTTTTTATGTGATTTTATTCAATGATGTATCAAATTATTTCTAAATACATATAAGTACATTTGATCACTTTTACTTCTTTTTAATATATTTATGTGTTATTAATTTTTATCATATAGAATATCATGTTGATGATATTTTATATTTTTTTTTTGAACTCACTGTTATAAGTGTAATTTTGTTATCATAATTACATAAAGAATTTCCTATAGTATAATAATCTAATCTCATTATTATAAATCTTCTTTGTCATCATTCAACATAAATTAAAATTCAAAAGATAAAAAAATTATGTTCAATATAAATTATTAATAATTTAAAATTTGTTTTTTGCGTGCTTTTGTTTAAGTAAAATATTATAATTTTTATTCGTGTATAAAAAATCACATTTTATTATTAATTCATGTTTACAAAATTAATAAATATGGTTATTTTATTTAGTATTTTAATTTGAAATGTGACTTAATATATATATTTTTTAAATATTTAATATTGACTAAATGAGAATATGTAAGAATATTTAATAATATCATAATTTTTTAAAATATTTTTTTATAATAGTTAATTAATATTAAAATAATAAATAAATTGATATATATATATATATATATATTATCTAATAAAATGAATATTAGATAAAATAATATATATCTATTTAGGTATGTAAATATAGATATGAGAATGAATTAGGATAAAGAAATAGTTTCCACAGAGTTGTCATCCTGAAGCAAAAGTTATCTCTAATAGCATACTACCAAATATCTACATAGCTAGTACTGTTTTTCTCTTTCTTTTTTAGGTAAAAAGTTAATTTCATTTTATAAAAATAGCGTATTTTTTGTCCGAATAAAATAAAAATTAAGATTAAGAAAATGTATCTGTTAATTGTAAAAATAAATCTTACATTAAGTCCATTTTCAATTTTTTATTTAAACACTTTTAAAATTTATTTTTAATCATGCTTATATTATAAAAATAATTATGATCACAACAGTATGTGGAAAACAAATACGGAATAACCTTATTTATAAAAAAAATATATTTTTAATAATTATAAAGAAAAAATCACGTAAAAGGAATATATATATATATATATATATATATATAAATAATCAAAGGTTGAGATGTGAAAAGAATAAACAATGATAAGTATGTTAATATCTCCCATAACATGTCATTGAAAAAGCAGATATAATTACTGATTTAGTCTTCTAATATTTTAGTTTGGTTTAATTTGGTATCATTATTATTTGTTTATTTAATTTAGTTCTCCAATTATCTAAAAATGTTTAATTTGATCTTTTATATTAAGTCTTGGATTAATGACATGTGTCAAGATGTGAAATTTTTAAATTATTTTTTTTTTCTAAAAATTTATAAACGGTCACGTTTTAGGTCATCATCGTACCATGCGACAATTTATCGTTGTGACATGTGGTAGTGGTAGTAATTGTTTTCAATTTAATCATTTATTTAATTTTTTGGTTTAATTTAGTAGTCATATTTTTTAAAACAATCAAATTCTATCATCTTTAACTGAGACCAAATTAGTAAATAAATTTAATTACAATTTATATATACATGTTAAAATAATTTTTTTGAATTTATATATCAAATCATTACACCTAATTATTACAAACTTAATTTGAATATGTATGTGCAGTGATTGTTAAAAACAGATCTGTCTAATTATCTTAACCACAAAGGGATCTGAATTGATTAATAGGCTTTTGTCTGGTTTAAGATGAATCTTGAATAAATCTTTAGGTTTTAAAGCACAATTAATCAATTTCACAGTTTTGGGTTAATGGACTTTAAATCAATCAAGAAAGATTATGAGAGAGAGAAAGAAACAAGACACACAATTTATACTGGTTCGATTCAAGGCGAATCTACATCCAGTCTTCTCCTAAGTAACACACTTAGGAGGATTCCACTAAACAGATAGGATTCAAGAATTACAAACACACCTATATAATTCTAGACCCTAAAAACCCAAGAACTTGATCTACCAATCAAGAACTCCCCCTAGGAGTAATGCATCCACGCAATTGCACCTAGGCCTACACTTCAAACACTGAAGCAACTGTAATCAGAAATACAGTAAACAAAAACAAGAAACGAATACACCTATGTTGTGCAGATTTGACAAGATGCTCCTTGATTCAAGCAAGACCCATCATAGTAGAATCAACTATCAATCTTCTTGGATCTGCACTTGAGTGATCTTCCAGAATGTTCAGAAACTCTGTGACTCTCAGAGGGCTCTCTTTCAGATGGAAAACTGCGTGATCTATCAATTTTCTCCTTGGACAAAACAGATTCTAAAAACAGCTTTTATACAAAGATTTTTGCTGTCACTAATTGATTAGCAATTTACCTAATCGATTATCGTGAGTATATTTTCACTTCCTTTGTGCCATACTCACAGCTAATCCATTAGCTAAAAAACTAATCATATACAAGATTACACAACAGGCCTAAAAAACATTTGATAAAGAGAAGCTATTTGCCTAATGCATATCCTAACTAGACCAAGCTATGTTTTATTCTAAACCAGTAGACATCATCAAAAACATTCTTCATTCATAGGTGAAGTAGCTCCCCCTACCAACAGTGATTTGATGTATAAATTCAAAAAAAATTATTTTAACATGTATATATAAGTTGTAATTAAACTTATTTATTAATTTGGTCTTTAATTGGAGATGATAGAATTGGTTTGTGTTAAAAAATAAGGATACTAAACTGAACAAACAATTTAAATAAAGATCTAAATTGAAAATAATTATTATCAATACTACCTGTCATGACAAGAGACAGTCACATATCACGTCAAGTGTCAGTTTATAAATTTAAAAAAAATTAAAAAAAAAATGAAATTGTCATAATCATTTAAATCAATAATTAAATTTAAATAGGTAATTATACCTAAAAAATATTGCTTCAATTGTACTATTTAAATCAAAATTTTATTTTATTTGAAATATATTATTATACTGATTGATTACTATAAAAATATTATTGTTATAAAATGAAATATAAATAATTTTTATATTTTTATTATAGATACTTTTCTTTATTTTATATATAATTATTTTTGTTTAAAAATATTCTTAAAAAGATAAAACGGTAGAAATTTGTACACACTACAAAAATTCCTATAAGTAAATATTTCAAGAAACATTAAAAATACCACCAAATAAAATATCTGTATGAATCCTTTTATACCATATTAATTATTTTTCTATAAATATTCGTGTGGGTTGATATGAATTATTATTTGTTAGCCACTATTTCCCTTCATATTTTTAAAAAAAAACTATTTTATTCTTAAATACGAATAAACTTTAACTATTTTTTCCTCATCTAATTAACTAAACTAATAGCTTTTTTTTCTTGTTCTTATAATCTAGAATCCATACCCTGTCATTGCTGTGGTTTCCTTCAACCAAACCAAACCAAAACCAAATCTGTTTTCTCTATTGGTTTGCTTTTTGTGTCCACTCGACTCGATTAGACTATACTATATAACTCGTACGAGGAAAACACCCAACACCCTCTGACTCTGTCGTTTTCTCTCACCCAAACTCAAAACTAAAACCCATTTTCTTCTCCAAAACCTTCGACTTTCTCCAACCCAAACGCGCTTCCCTTCGCTCTCTCACCCATTTTTTCTAATCTTCTCGCACTCTCCAATTCCGACACTCCCGGTGAGCCTCATTGCCCTCTAGGGTTTTCTTTTTCTTATTACCTCAACCTGTCGAATATGTTGTCAGAAAGAAAAAGATTTTTAAAATTTGTTTAGCGATATTCGAAATTCCTGGACTTGGGGTCCGTAGTTTTTTAATTGGCTGTTATTATTACGTTGAAGATGGTTTGTTTTAGGAACTTTCCTGAAATTGGCACTGTAACATTGATGTGCATAATGTTCAGCTAGGGTTTAAGTTTAACTCCTTATTTTGCTGGATTGGCTCTTTCAGAATATCAAATGAGAAGTGACTGAGGCGAAAAGAATATTTTTAATGTAGGGCGTGTGTATTTTTCTGGCTTGTATATAAATTTGTTATGATTTTTTGTGAAAATAGATACCCTTCTGTTGGTATTGGGTATGTGCTTAGTAATTTGTAAACGTTTGAAGATAGAGAATTATTGGTGGCCCATATTACTGTGGAATATGGTTACTGAGGTTAGGTTTTGATGGTGTTGATGTATGGAGACTGTTTAAGTTGGTAAGGGAACAGAACTTGAACTTGAGTCCCGTGAGCAATCAGATAGGAATTATTTTCTTGGTATTTGTGCCTGTAGATGCAGCATCTATGTTTGGATGCATGAAATTGGGATTTGTTGCCGCATGTTATACGAGGGAAATTCTTACTGGGATGGATTTTTTTTTTTTCTATTTTTTGTGTGTATATGACATGGACTGTGGTAATTGATGAAGGAGGTTGATAAGGGGCGAAATTTGGTTCTGTAGGTGTTTGAAGGAACCATATATCACAAGAAGGTTATGGTAGGGACCAAATATATGTTTCAATTGTGATCTGCAGGGTAGAAGAAATTATATAATGAAACAGCAACCCTGATGCATGAAATCTCTAAAGATACTTTCCAGAACCTTGCATTTGGATCATATTTTTAACTTTTAATATCCAAATTGTTTCATTGTAAAGCAGGTTGCATTAAAATTTGAATGCGTACAAGCCTTGTCACATTTCCTGCCAGTGCTTCTCATATGCTTGTACATTGAATTGTATTTTTAGTTATTATTCTTTGTCCAAACCTGTAAATCCTGCGGAACCGATCATCTGAGTTGCTCAAATTGTTGAATAAGCTTGAAAATGAAGAATGCAAGAGACTAAAGATAATTGATTGTGATTATGCTCATTGATAATTGGAAAAGAAATTTAAAGAGTCAAGAGCCCTCTGTTTCTAGAACAAAGAAACAATTTTTGTATCCAGCATTCACTTATAAAGAAATTTCTCTTCCAATGCATGAATCAATGTCCTTAACAAAATAAACTTGAACTTTGACTACCTTAAAGAATAATTTAATCAATATCCATAAAGAAATAATGTGTAACCAGCATTCACTTATAAAGAAATATCTCTTTCAATGCATGAAGTAATATCCTTAACAAAATAAACTTGAACTTTGAATATCCTTAAAGAAATCATTTGTGTAACCAGCATTCACTTGTACAGAAATTTCTGTTCCAATGCGTGAATCAATATCCTCAACAAAATAAACATGAACTTTGAATCCTTAAAGAAATAATTTGTGTAACCATCATTCACTAATAAAGAAAATTCTCTTCCAATGCATGAGTCAATGTACTTAACAAAAATAAACTTGACCTTTGAGTCTTGAAACGTGTCATTCTTGTTACTTATATTAAGTTCCTTTTGTATTAAACAATGTTAGGTACTGATGATGATCTTTCTTCCTCAGGTCAGAATAGAGTTGAGATCTAGCAGTGTTACTGGCAATGAAAAATCTTCTGTAGGTTTTTTGTTACACGCTTTAATTTGCACTGTGACATGGAGGCTCAAATTCATCTACTTGAACAGGAAGCTTACTCTGCGGTCTTGCGTGCTTTCAAAGCTCAGTCTGATGCTCTTACATGGGTATGTACCATTGGTTCCCTCCATGTACTTTTTGTTATCTTTCCCGTGTTAAAGATTCATCTTCTGTATTTCATTTTATGTATTTATCAGGAGAAGGAAGGTTTGATAACTGAACTTAGAAAAGAGTTGAGGGTTTCAGATGATGAACACAGAGAACTTCTTACCAGGGTTAACTCTGATGAAATAATTCACCGCATTAGGTTTGGAAATTATTTGAATAGTTGCAATAGTTCAGAAAAACATTACTTTTGGCCATTTTTCTCCTTTTATTATGTTATGTGATTGAAAATTCAATCAGGGAGTGGAGACAAACTGGTTGTTACCAACCTGCAAGGCGTAGCACATCTCAGCCTGTTCATGACATTTTACCTAGTCCAACTGTTTCAGTGTCCCGAAAAAAACAGAAGACATCCCATTCGGTACCACCTTCTATTTTATTAATATATGATGTGATGTGGGCTCAAACAGCACAATTTTTGTGTTCATATTCAATGCCTGCATTTTTTAGGGATGCTTTAGGATCTAGAGGATTAAAATTTGCTTGAGATGTATTATTTGGTTTTAATTTTCCACCAGGGTCAGTCCTTGCCTGCTTTATCTTCAGTGAAGTCTGTACAGTATACTTCTGCTGGACCTACTGGAGGTAGGCATTTTTCAAATCGCAATGCCAGTGCTCTTGCATCGAATGCACCCGCCGAAGCAGCAGCGTTTGATCCATTGATTGGGAAGAAAGTTTGGACTAGGTGGCCTGAAGATAACCACTTTTATGAGGCTGTTGTAACTGATTACAACCCTGCTGATGTATGTTTAGATCTTAAAATAGTTCTGAAAATTCTTGATTACTGCATTTATATTTTACCTGGTTTGAATAGCTACTGTACTGATTGTCATTTGAATTTGATGTTTAGGTCCTTTAGGGTGATTTGATTTATGTAGTTGAGTTTTTTTGCCCACATGATGCCTTTGGTTTTGTTTCCCCATGCACAGAGAATGAACAGTATGCAAGCATTTTATATTTATATCATTTAGGATGAATGTGTCTCTCTTTATTGTTTCTAAACTCTTGTAGGATATATAATGAAGTATTCACCTTTTAATCCAGATGGAAATAAAAAAGCTGAAGTGTGATTAGGACCCAATCCTGAAAGTGCATGGCAGCTTGAGAGGCTTTTTTTTAGTAACTTTTCAGTAATTTTTTATCCTAGCTTTTCGATTGTTTCTTTCTCGCAGGGTCGGCATGCTTTGGTTTATGATATTAATAAAGTACATGAGACTTGGGAATGGGTTGATCTCAAAGAGGTATATATTTCGTATGTTGTGCTGCATATATAACAACAATAGTTAATTAGGTTTTTAAATTTGATTAGTTACATTTATTTTAGCATTAGAAAAAGATGGTTAATGGAAAGATTAACATCTAATAGTATGAAATGACTAAAAAGTAGAATATTAGATGACCCAAATGATTTTCTGGCCTCTAGCACCACCTTCTTTTAAAAATGATACCAAGGGGACACTGGGAACATATTAAGGGATAGCAGAATTTGCAGCATCCATCCCCCCATAAAAAGAAGTTTGAATCCTCCTATCAGCTTATCTGTTATTGTGGTCTAAAACTAAATCTATTTCATCCATTGTCCTTCTATTGGCCTTTACTCTTTTTTTCTTCTCTTGGTAGTGGTACCCTGGTTGAAACACCATATGCCAATAGATTATTTTACATGTACAGAAAGGCTATATAATCAATGATTATGAAAGCTGGTGAATCCATCCTCTGTCTCTTGAAGAGGGTGCATTGTAGATTCCATCTCTTATCTTTCCTGATCTTGTGTAAGTTTAGTCCAATGTAGAGTCAAATGGATCATTTTTCTTCCTCATTTGTGCCACATTTACTATCTCTAAAGTGCAAACTCATTCTGCACTTGTTTGCAATACCATTTCACGGATAAAGAAACACTGCTTGAACATAGATTTCGGATGGTGAAGTTGTACTTTACAACTTCAACCGGTGGTGATTTTGATAGGTCAATTAATAGTTATTTAAGTTAGGTTAGTTAGTCAAAGAAATACTAAGGATTATGTTAGAAAGTAGGGAAATAGGCCCATTAAGGGTGGGTTTTTGTTAGTAAACATGTAGCTGTATACAAATAGAAAGAGGGTTGAGAGGTATTTGTCTTGTCATTTAACACCCTATTTGAGTGATAATTTTTGCTCTATGTGCATACAACCTCGTACATTGTGAACGTGTAAGCTGTTTGTGCAAAACCATGTTTCTTGTAGTGCTACAGATCCCTGACTGTTTCTACCCACCCCAAAAGAAATTATGTTGCAATAACTATAAATTGGGCAAAATGATATTTTCATATTTTACGGACAAACATAAATATACCTTGTCAATTACAGATCTCACCGGAGGATATAAGATGGGAAGGTGAAGATCCAGGCATACTCCATAGAGGTGGACATAGTGGACACGGTCGAGGGGTTAAGAGATTCTTTGGCCATGGTGGTGATTCTTTAGGTGCAGGAAGAGGGAGAGGTCATCCCAGGTTTCATACCAGACAAGAATTTCACCCACCACAAAATGGTATTGGGAAGAGAGTTTTGGATGACATTGAATTGCTGAACACAGATTCTCTAGTTAAGGAGGTAGGATCATATGCCTAAGCAATATCTTTAAAACCAAAAGAATAAACAGGGAAAGTTTTTTTATTTGAGACATTGATGTTATAACAGGTGGAAAGGATTTTTGCTACAAGTGCTCCTGATTCAATGGAGCTTGAGAAAGCAAAGCAAATGCTGAAAGTAAGTCCATCATCGTGTTTTTGCCATCTTGAATCCTTTATTATACGCACTGTTGTTGTTCACAGTTGCTTGAACTGTTGTATAGGAGCACGAGCAAGCACTTGTTGACGCTATTGCAAGGATTGCAGATGCATCTGATGGTGAAAGTGGTAATAATTAGCCGTCTACATAATCATGCTGCTTACTGCTGTATATTGAAACCCCTTATGTTTTTTTCTTTTGTTTTTTGTTCAGGTCAGACAAATAAGCTTTTTGTAATTTAATAAAATCAACATTTTTATTATACCATATGGGGCAATTCTCTAACTGGGGCAAAACATTTGTGCTTTTCTTCATTTTGGATCAGAACAGGAATCGATGGACCTCTTGTTTTATAGCTAATGTTTGGCTTACGCTTATTGAAAAAATTGCTTTTTTTTTTCTGTGCTCATTAAGAGGTCTTTTGAAAAGAAAAAAAAAAGCAAACAAAACAAGTTCTGTGTGCTTATTTAATAAAATTGTTTTAACATTGTCTTTCGCTGAGGATTGTTTGCACAATTGGTGATCACGGTCACCATGCTAATGTTTTAAGGATTAAGCAGAAATGTGTTGTATGTATATCACAATCACAAATAATTGTGTAATTTTTCACTGTGCTTTGCTTACAGATGAAGAACAGCCGTTTTTGCAGCATGGACAATTAATAGAAAGGGGATAAGAGCACAGGAAATACTGCATGTTGGAGATAATCTGTTGCACAGAAAACATTATCTTTAAGCTCTGATGATCTCGTGAAGCTCTAATATTGGAGAGATGAATGCGTGGACAGCTTATGCATGCACTTGTAGGATCCAACAGCAGCAAATTGCCAATACGATTTTCTTCTTACTCATGCATTTTCTGTCATTCATTTATTACTCTTCCTGACTGTTGCCACATGTGCGAGTTTTGTACTCAATGACGATTTTGAATACAGGGAGCCTCTCAGTTTATCAATTGTCAGGCACATCAATATCAATTCTTCACTCTGCATGCAACCTGTAAAATACTACAAGTAAAATGTTACAAAATTAATCTGTCATGAATTTCGTTTGGCTTTCCCTTTAACAGATACTATCAATGTCTTCGATGCATTCCTGCAACGTAACAATGAAACCTTAAGTAAAACAAATAGTAGTCAAATTGCATTTTTGCAGCAAAAAGCATCAAAGGTGGAAGGGTATTCCTAAACGCATCCAATAATACAGGACCTGATCAGCTATGGCCTGTGGTCAATGATGATGTGCCTTAACCCATCAGATGCAAAATTAAAAGAAACGTGAGAATGAAAATTCATATAATAGCAATTCAAATTACAGTAACATGGACACTATGACTGATTCAAATTAGCAAATCTACTAACCTAAGGAAGACCTTGTAAACCACCAGGAATCATTAGATTCCATCAATTTCCAGAATGGTGTCATAAAAGAAAGCCTAACCCCCATACCATAGTTAATACTGCAATTAAGATCCTTCATAAATTTAAACAAGAAGATATAAATACTTCTAAAGGTATATACTTTTGTAATCTTTTCATCCTATTTATGAAATAAGATGATAATGAAAGAAAACTATGGCCACTGAAACACAAGAATCGGTCCTACTCATGCATAAAGCAATGAAGCCTCCCACACCACAACGACAAGATCCCTAATTTCGGCGAAACTCTCTTCCCTGACATGATGTCTACTCCTTAATTGTCAATGCACCGATCAAATTTTGTATGTTCCAAACGTGCCTAGGAAATCTCAGAGAAAAACATTACCTGAATAGTTTGATCTAATTTCCATGATAAAACAAGAGCGCAAATTAGTAATCGATCGACTACCTCGCCATTGTACAGGAAGAAGCTATCAAACAGATATGATGGATTGGAATCACTAGAAATCTGATCAGTCGAAAGATACAAAAAGTAGACGCTTCAAACTCGTTGCAGCAGCTAAAATTACCATGCTGAGTCTATGAAGTTGATTCAGAACCTAAAAGGATATTAGCATGCGTTAAATTTACATGCAATGCCATGTGTTTCAAATGCTATTCTTTGCATAAAAATAGATTTTCACTAGAGTAACCCAAATAATATCAAGCTGAAACCATAACTCTTTTATTGTTTCTGCAATATAACCCGACATGAATTAATTGGAACCCATTTTTCCGAATGTTACTTAGATTAAACCAAGCTTATTGTCACTTGAACGGTGAAATGATTGAGAAAAAAAAAAAGGATGAAATTTGACAGTCACTTTTTCAGTGAAGTCTTCCTTTTCAATACGTTTTATTTTTCATTCAAAAAATTTGAAGCCAATATGTCGTTTAAAAAAAATCTAATTCAGTTTTACTTGCATCAACAAAATGCTAACAAAAATCCCTTCAAGTCATGAACATGTAGTGGATGTTATACCAAACCAAAAACCACCGAACAGAAACAAAAAAAAAAAAATCTCAAGAAATGAAATCCTTCAGCTTCAACTTACCATTCAGTGCACTGAAAGAATGCATCAGAACACGAATAACCGAAATCCTCATAACCAGTGACGGAGGTTCTTGGTGTGTGAGAGGCTTGCCTCTCAATCTTTTTACACATATATAAATTAATATATATAAATAATATATATATATATATATATATATATATATATATTTATATATATAAATTAATATATAAATAAAAATATCCTTTAAAATTTAGTATATTTTAAAATTTTTTACACCTAACAAAATTTTACCACACTAAAATATTTTCTAAATATCCGGTCGTAACCATGATCAAAGTCAACATTCAACTAAATCCAAACGAAGCGAAAAACAGAACAACCCAGGTCATCAAGAGGATTTGAATGTACCTGAAGAGAAATTGAGCAGTTTCAAGAGATCTGTGTCCTCGGAAATAGTCTCGAAACGACGTTGATCCGATGCGCTTTACATTCATTTCCTTCGAACTTCAAAGACCCTTCGTTGAAGCGATTCAGGTAGGTTGATGGATATGGATTACGTCGTTCCAAAACGGTGTCGTTCTGCGCAACGTGTTGTGAGGTTGAAGGAAACGCCGAAACAGCGCGCATTCGCGTGGGTCCCACACACAGAGTCACCGTTTGCGACGTAATTTGGAATGTGGGACAAACCACGCTATTATTAAGGATTCTTGAAATTTTAAAAATATATATAAATTAAAATTAGTTTAAAAAATTAGAAAATTAAAATTTTAAAAATTATTCAAGAGTTTTGTAAATTAATATACATATAAAAAATAAGAAATTTGAATGTAATAATGTCAATGTTCCATACTATACTTACCTACATAACTATCCTACCCTCTATTAAATAATAATTAATGTATTCCTTTAGGTTTAATGTGACCTTTGGTCACCTATTAGGAATAATTAGGGATTTTAAATAGATTCTATTGCTTGTCTCGAAGCTATCTTCTAACTCGCATTTCAAGTGAAAAAAAAAAGAAGAAACTAATTTATTTATTCTTTTGAATTTTAATAATTGATTAAACTAGTACCTAAAATTAATAAATTGATAAAAATAATCTTTAAGACTGTCATTTACTTAGTTGCTTGCAATCGTAAGGAACATGTAATTCATCTTGGAAATAAGTAGAACGGTACAATAATCTTTAAAATTGTAAAATATTAATCAATTTAATCTATGAGTAAATTGCCTGCTTATTAAATAAATGAAAAATAAGAAAATTATAATGTTTACCCAAGTTTAACATTGGCAAGGCTCAACAAGTGGATCTATTGTGGGTGGATGTTACCTGTTTGGTTTGCCTAAACTTGACTTGGACAAATTTTAATTTGAATATAAATCTAATGTAATTTTCTTAAGAATAATTCAAGTTGTGTTTGGATCACCCCAATGTAGTTTTATTTTAATATTTTCTTAAAAATATATTTTTTAAACTACTTTACATTAATAATAAAAAAAAATCTATAACATCATATTTTATTTATGTAGTATTTTAATTTTAAAATGTTTATTTTTAAAATAATGCTTAATTTGAATATTAAATTCCTTTTATTTTATAGTTTAATATATTATAGCTTAAATATAGATCAGTTTAATATAGTTTAATAATACACAAGGTTAAAATAGATAAATTATATTACAAAGTTAGAAAATGACCCACTTGGTATTGTGAGTCTAGATTAGGTTTTTGAATTAGAACAATGACAACCCCACTAATGTTAACTCCTAGATAGATTAGAATGTTAAAGTTGTATTACTCATTATTATATTTAATTTTTCTTATAAATAAAAAGTATTATAGTAATATGGTCCTAAGTATGAGTTTCTTAGATTTGAAGAAAATTAATCATAAATTAAAGAATACTGTTTCTTCTAAAGATGTAAAGATGGTTGTTTTTCCTATGAACATTTTTTTCTTTGATTTTAAAGCAACTAATGTGTGATATTTATATTAATATAATACTTTGTTTTTATGTTTTTTTTAATAACCACTATTAATTATCATTTTTTGGGTGACAAATTTCAAACCTTAAATTAATTGAAACAAGTCAAGTGATGTATTTGTACACTCTCAACTATAGATGACGAGAAGTCGGATCAGACACCTATAATGTTTACTTATAACTCCATTCGTAACAGAAAAATCTACTCGTTACCCGTCAAGTATCTATTTACAAAATATTCACGGATTTTTTAAAATTCGCAGGTATATGTGGATACCCACATATATTCAATAAAATATATTTTTATAAATTTTTAAAATAAAATTACAGAAGACATATAAAATAAAATAAAATATTTATTTTAATTAAATTTAATATAATAAAATGTATATTTAGTTTTAATTAAATTAAACTTAATGAAATATAAATTAAATTTTATTTTTATATTTTTGTGGATAACAGATATCCATGGTAAGAATGGTATGGTACATGCACCTAACCCTTTATAAATGGATATTAAAATACCCTTCTACCTGCGATACCAACTATCCGTCATGGATTTTATCCATCATACCCGTGGACATGAGTATTTTGGTCATCCTCACTCTCAACTACACACATATCTATCATAGAGTAGAGTTTAAATATACAATACTAAGGGGGACAAAATTTTTTCTTTTAATACTCAGTAATAATTTTAACAAAACTATACCTACAATTCTCGTATATGTATGTATTTTTTTCTCTTATTTCTACTTGATACACAAATTAAATATTTATAGTTTTTTCTTATATATTTTTAATCGTATCATCTATTTTAAAAGTATTTTTTTCTCTTTAGATATAGATAACACATCTAGGTGATGATGAAACATTTTGCATTTATTTGTCCATAAAAATAAGGGTGTATTTATACAAATGTTCAACATCAAACTAAAATAAACTCTTATAATGACCAACACATCAATACCCAAATGAAAATTTAGAAATCTAGCCCAAAGTTGTAGAATTCAAAGCTAGCTTAATTAAAATTAGCATTTAATCACCAATTTTACTCTTTTAATAATTTTTAGTTAAAATTTGATCATATTTTTTAACGTAATAATTTTTTTAAAATGTTAGTTTAATTGTATATAAATACAATATATTTATTTAAATTTATTAAAATAGCTTGATAATTTTTACAGTAATTCTAAAACTATAATTTATCTATAAATACAAGAGAAAGTAAAAATTATAAATACGACAATAATTATAAAAAACCTTCATAATGTATTTTTGTTTGGATAACCTTTACTATAAAATGTTTAACAATTTTTTTTAAAATATTTATAACTTATTTTAAAATATATTTAATAATTTTATGATAAAATTATGAAAATCGTAAAAATCAGTAATTGAGTACTGATTTTATATTAAATTAAAATGATACACAAATTTTTATATGATGAACAAAAATATATAGTCAGAAACAGCTAATTTAGTGATGCTGGGTGAAGAGTTTATACATAAGATAAGCATGATGATAAATTAGGTTTGATTATCTACGAAAGAAAGGAAATTCTAAGTTCAAAAGAAAAGAATTGAATTTTCTGTTTATAATTTGTTAAATATATATTAAATATTAATTTAATATCTTATATTTCAAATAAAATGTTATTACTCTAACGTTATGGTCTATTATTAGTAAAATATTATTTTATATTAAGTTTACATATATTTGTGTCATTTATTAATATACAAATAATGGGATTTCTATTTTTGTTTTAAAGATAATAAACAGTCTAACGCTATTATGATAAAATTCATTACATATTGATATGTTACATTAAATTAAAAAAGAAATCATGCAGTATGAATTTATAAATGTATAAATATAATATATTATCGTAACTAATCATTATAGTAATAATTTTAACTAATTATGCAATTACATAAAATAAATAAAGATCTTATTTATTTTTATTAAGAATTAGACAACTTATTTTACATAGGCCTGTGTTGTCGCGTTGGGTCAAGGTCGGTTAATGTCTTCCCTCTTGAAGAGAAGTGGGAAATGATACCAATATAATTTGAATTCATTGTAATTACATAGTTCTATTTCCTCCATTATAAGTCTCGTACACCTTAATTTACTTTTTATTAATCTCTTATTTTTAGAAATATCCTCTGTTGGCATATAATTGAGGTAACAAATCTCTATATATGAACAAATAATGTAATAAACCTATATATACTTACATCTTCTGTAAAACACAATCTTCAGATACATGTCTATAAATATGTTCTATGAATATATGAATATATCATGTAAAGAAAGATTTTGGATTCTCTCCTTATATTTTGTGTTGTTTTATTATTGTATTTTTATAATATACTGATTATCACCAAATTCAACGTTCTAGAATATATTAAAAAATATTTAAAATATCAGTTAATGTATTTGTAATGCCTAACCAAAAACAGCACAAAATAAAAATAATAGAAAATTTGAACTAGTAAAGAGAATATATATATATATATATATATATATATAACTGTAAAAACTTTATCATGTAATAAAATATCTGTGATTAAAGGTTTAAGTTTATTCGAATTGCAGCCTATTCATTTCCCTCTCTTTGTAATACTCAATTGTCAATTATTGGGCAATTTCTTCCGACAAATCTGCATCTCCTGTAAGCAATAGCTGGCAATAATAGTGCAAAATTCAATTTTCAAATTAAAAAACTGACAGTAACACCAAATTGAATTCAATTCAATTCCCTCCCAAACCAAAAAGCTCTAAACAACAAAACTATAACTCAACATTTTCAACAAATGTGACGTTGACACGTTGAGGATCAACATCTGAAAGTTCAAGATTCAATTCCCAAACCAAAAATCTCAATGCAGCATGAACAAACCCAAATACCTGACAGAGCATTAATGAAATGCTTAAAATTGAAAATTCAATTCCTGCTAAAACCAAAATCAACAAGCAACAAGAAGAATTTCAATCTCTATCTGACATTGAGCAAAAACAGCTGAAAGTTGTAAACAACATACCAAAAACCCAGTTCGAACTCCCTGAAAAAAAAAGCACAATCTGAAGTGTCTTTCCCATTGATTCAATTGTTCAAGAACCACTGCCCCCAATCTGTCTCACACATATGTCTCTTGCACTGTACTCATATTGAAATGTTGAACTCACTAACACGAATGAATTCAAATCACAACAATGCAAACAATTAACCAAAATGAATGAATTCTCTTCACATTCAAAACTTGATTACCCAATTCACACCAAACCAAACGTTCATAGTCTGATCTAAAATCTACGGCTAACATTTAAATTTCATATGTATATATGTGAAAGAAATGAATGACACCAATTCATAATCTAACTCTGCTTAACTTCATGGTACTCCATTCATAGCTTCAAAATTGAACACAATAGCCTTGACGAACCAACCTATACATCATAACATACATAACAATAAAGAAGAAAATTGCGCAGCTTCAAAACTGAATCTATAATTTTGAAAGAGAAAAACAGAATTCTACCCATCCCAAAAAAAAGTTATAGACAATACACCATAAAAGAAGAATATTTTTAATTCAACGGATTCAAATTCAAGCACCAGAAGGAGCACCTCCCATCAATGCCTTCTTCAATTCCTCACTCGCTTCGACCTCCGTCGATTTCCCCGAAAAACCGCCATAATCCGAAGATGTTTTCTTGTCGTTCTTTTTAGGGTTTTTCCACTTATTAAACTCTGAACCTCCGCTTCGGACACCAACAATTTCTCGCCGGAGATCTTCCACGGCGTTCCTCAGCAATCCGTTCTCCGCCTGGAGGACCTCCATCTGCCGTTTCACAGCGAAGCACGCCTCCGCCACGTCGGCACTCGCGGGAGCCCGAGTGGCGGCGTCCGCCCTGCCCTTCTTCGCCTCGCCGCACTCCATCATGTGCTCCACGCCGATCTTATCCATCACGAGAAACGGAATCCGCTGGAACGCGCCGTCTCCCTTGAACTCCGTCGGAACTCTAACCCCCCAGCGGAACTTCACGGCGGCGCGACCCCGCACGGGGAGCGTTGTCCGGGCGGACACCTCAACGCCGGAGAACATTCCCGCGACGGCGCCCGCGGCGCGGGAGTTCGTGTCCAGAACAGGAATCTTGGCTCCGGCGAACGACGGCGTTTCGACTTGAACGGTCTCGTCGACGATGACGACGTCGTTTTGCGCGTTGCAAAAGGGTTTTCCGTCGAAGATGGAGGTCTGGGTCTTCTTGAATGTGAAGTCGCCGAAGCGGGGTTTGAAGTGGAGCATGAAGAGCGGGGAACCGGTTCGGGCGGGAAGGTTGAACTCGCAGCTCATGAGCATGGAGCTCTTGAGAGGGGAACCGAAGGGTCCGGTTCCCGTTTTCACTATGAGCGAAAAAGGGTTCTTGGAATCGTTAGGTCGATACGCCACTTTAAGCGAAGGACCTGATTCGAAGAAGGTAGAAAGGTTCAGAGTGAGTTCTTTCGTTTCGCCGGCGACGATGCCGGATTGGAAGGGCATACCCAGAACACTCAGCGGCACCTTCGCCCTAAACAGCGGCTTCTGCTGTTCATCGCGGAACTTTAGAGAGGCTTTCATCCTTGGTTCGGACTTGGAACCCTAGTTTTGAATTGGGGGTCACTGGGGTTTCTTGATGATAATCTTATAGAGTAAATTTTTGAAGAGATGGCAAGAAAATTTTGATACTTTGCTCTGATTCTGCTACGACACTGTTGTTTGTTGTTGTAAATTTGATTTCATAGGCTGCAGTGCACAGAGAGTGTCTGTAGGGGATAATTGGGCCTTTGGATTTTTATAATCAACGGATAATAGTGTGTTTGGTTGATAGAGTGTAATGATTACATGTAAGAAAACTTTTGAGAGTATTTTGAATACTAAAATCATACATCAACATAAATAATTGAATTTGAAATTTTTTACCATGGGCAAATTTGTTTAAAATATTTACCAAATTTCGGTAGATACACACAAATTAGGTGGATCTAATCTAGAGTGTGAAATATACTAGTCAGACAATACTAGTTTGTAACCGTGCGTCAAGTCCGGTTTTTTTTTTCTTATTGTGCGTGTCTTGTGATTTAGATTATATATATATATATATATATATATATATATATATATATATATATATATTAGTTTCTCTAATTACGAAATATTTTGGTTATGTTATTCTCTTATAACTAGTTAGAGATGTCGATGGAAAGAGGGAAAAGACGAGTATCGTTATTTTATACTCATCGTTATAGAACAAATTTATTATTATTTTTATATTCAAATTCAACGAATATCAAATTTTTGTTTCATTCCCACTGAGTAACGAATATATATTCTCCAAAGAAAATAGAATATAATGGAAAAAATTGTTCTATTTATTAAAAGAAAAGTTGGCTTTACATAAACCTTAGAGTAACTAACACGTCAAAAATAAAGGAAGCATTACTAGTGACGAACCCATTAATTCAAATGACTAAAAAGCAGGTATCAACCATGTTTTTTTTTTGTTAAATTGGATTAAACCGTGTTTGGAGATATTTAGGTGGATTTATGTAACGCATACATGTCATTTATATTTGAAATGCAATGCAACATCGTGTAATACATACCTGTCATTTGCCTTTTTTGGATCAAACCCTAAATCAGTGGTGTTGGCACCTCCGCCATGGATTGACACAACTGAGGCAGTTCAGATGCTTCTAATTCAAACAAGTTGGGAAAGTTCAAAATAATGAATCCAAATCGGATGAGAGCAGCTTGGGTTGAAAAGAGAAAGATTGAAATATAGAAGGAAAAAAAGGGAGACACAAAAAGGAATGGATGTGATGCCAGCTGGCTTCCTAACTTTAGTAGAGTCTAGAAATCTGGTAGCATATGAGAATCCATAAAAGAGTTTGAGAGGGAAAAAAACTATAGAAGTGAAATGTTGAAACAAAATGTGAGATGACAATCAAGATACAACCTTTATGTAACCAAAAGAATGGCAAGTTATATTTTATGTTATCAATTTCATTTTCTAAAAATTATTAGTTTGATTTCATTTGAAATTGTCAACCAAAACCAATTTTCTATCAAATTTTCCTTTCGACACCTTATTATTCTATCGGTGTTCAATCCCCATTTTCCTTAAATAAGAAAACCCTAATATGATAACACAGTCAAATTTTAATTTATGTTCATTACAAAAAAACACTGTTGGAAGACTTGTTGTAATAATTTAATTATTAAAAAAATAATCCATATCACTATTTTTCACTTTGCCTAGTCATTGTTAATTCGTACATAACCCTATTTAGTCATTGTGCCATTAACCTCTTTTAATCCAATTTAACAGAAAGGACATGATTGATACATTTTTTGAAAATAGAAACCTAATTGAGACTTAAAAAAAAAACTAAATTGATTCTTTCTTATAAAATTGGGACCAAAGACATAATTTGACCTAAAGAATTAAATAACTCACTGAAAAGGAAATTTGAGATGACTGATCTTGGATACATAGATATTTTCTTGGTGTGGAAGTCAGATAGACATCACACCTCTTTATTTGTCAAAGGAAGTATACAAACGAAGTAATGGAAAGTTTTGGTTTACATAATTGATCATTTATAGAAAAAAAATCAATTGTTCTAAGGTGCAAGCTCATAAATGACGTTGGAGGAGTGAAGGTTGATGCTATCACGTATAAGCAAATGGTGGGAAGTCTTATGTACTTGACTGTCACTAGACTAGGTCTAATGTATGTTTTGAGTTTGGTGGCTTGTTTCGTGGAAGCTTCAACAACTATGCATCAACAAATAGTGAACATGTTATGTGTTATTTAAGAGGAACCACTAAACTAGGGCTCTTTTACAAAAGAACATGAGGTGACAATTTTGTAACTTTTTGTGATAATGACCATGCCAAGAGACCTTCAAAACCAAAAGAGTACGCTAGACTATGTTTTTAAGATGTCAAATGAGTTTGTTGCTTTTATTTATATAAATTAGTATGTGGTATCATTGTCCACCGTTGAGACTGGATTCATTTCAACAATAACTTATGTTGCTCAAAACATTTGGATGATAGGTATATTTGAGAATTTGGGGATTAAGATAAAGTGTATTATTTTTTGTGATAATAGTTCAACAAACAAACGTTTAAAGAATCTTATTATACACGATAAGAGTAAACATATTCATGTTAGATGTAATCTTCTTTGGGGAGTTAACAAATCAAGGGGAAGTTGAATTACTACACTGTTGAACTCATGATCAACTAGCTGATATCATAACCAAAGCCTTAAAGTTGGAAGTGTTCTTGAAATTGGGAAGAAGACTTAGAATGTGCAATTTTGGAGAAGTAAATTTATTGTATTTATTTGAATAAAAGTTCAATTTAAGGGAGGGTTTGTTGGAAGAGTGTCATTGTGGCTAGTTCAACTTTAAAGTCAATTGTTTGATTTTTTTTAAGTAAACCTATTTTCCAGGAAAAGGATTTGTTCGTATGTAGAAATAATCACGAACCTTATTTTGCGTTATTTTTTTTATGTAGTGGCTATATACAACTATTGAATAAAATAAGCTTTTACAACAACCATTAGTATATACGTTTTTAACACATTACATTACGAGGAAATAATAATTTACCTGTCGATTATTATCTAGGGATATGAATTTGTAGGTAAATTAAACATTAATACAGATATAACCTATTAGATATAATCCGTAGGTAAACTAAATATTACATACAAATATTTACCTACCAATTTTTTATCCATAGATAATTCAAAATTATATACTAATATTTACCTACTAATTTTAATTTATAGATAAAGTTAACCTTTAATGAATATTCCCTCTCCTTAAAACTAAAAATTTCATTTGCCCCTCCACAAATCCTCATAAAAATTCAATAATCTTAGTTACTAACTATGAGGTTTCACAAAGCATGAACCCTCACTCACTCCCTCTCATTTCCATAATCATATATACCTAAACCTGCTCACCGGTATGCCATTGTTGAGGAATTGCGCCTATTGTTGTTGATCCGACCATCGTTAAACCCTTATGCCAACGCATGGTTGAACCCCAACATAGCCAAATCCTTTTGTTCTCTTACATCGGTAAAAACACTATGGCCAAATCCTCACCCCCCAAGGGTATTATCCATAAACCTTAACTCAAATTTCACAAAAAAAATCTATAGTTTTTGTTCTTCATGAATCTTCTTTTGGCTCACGAATATAATCTTGAACTATAAATTTCATGAACTAGAGCCATCTTGTTTTTTTGCTCAATGATGCTCGTCTGGCAAATGTAAGTTTTGTGTAATGCCTTGAATGCATATCTCTGCTATTATATTTGGTATAATAATGGTCAAGTTGAAAACCCACTCAACTCTTAAATAGCAAAACATTATGGATTTTTGTTTGGGGATAAAGAGGTCAAGTTGATTACAAAAAAGGAACATAACTGTTGATTGGATTAATACATTGGAACTTGGGGTTTAAGAGGATACAACTTGGTTAGAAATTGAACACAATTGGGTTAGTGAGGTACTTTGGAGGGGACTTTGCTTCTTTATCTAGTTATATGGAAGATCTTTTAGACTTATATATTGTGAATGAATATGGTGATTGATGTGTTTTGGCTGCTTTTGGTGATATAATCTTTATAGTTCTTTCATGATGCTGGTGTGAGTTTATCACTCATAAAGTTTGTGTTCTTTAATATTCTGTTTCATATCTATTTTAGATGTGTCATGTACGACTTATTATCGAATCGAGCTTATGAATAATTTCCTTCATATATTTTGTCATGCTTAAATAAATTAAATTATTGCTAATTTGTTAGTATGAACTTACATGCATGGAAAGTTAAAAATATTATCATAAAAAGAAAAGAATTACATTTGTCATAAAACTTAGAAAACTTCTACAAAATTGTGTTATGAACTTAAAAATATAAGTTAAAAAATTTAAATCCTAAATTTTAAAATATTCACATTAAACAAATATTGACATGAATACTTGTATAGAAAAATTAATAATATAAATTTATTTGTATTTGTATTTTTCTTTTAACAAGTTTTAAAAGTGATTATTTATTTGTATCCAATGATCTATTTTTACAATTAAACACTAAATATGATTATAGATTTATTATTAAAAAACCTAGACTTTTTCTATTTGTGAAAAATTATTAAAAAGTTTTACTACATTTTACCAGTAATATCAATTAATCTGTAGATGAGATGCAAAACGGAAGTAAGCTCATAATCATAATCAATTTCCTACGTAAAAACATATTAAAACTACCATACATTTTACTATTTAAGAGTAAACAAAAAATAAATCTAACCTATTAAATTATATCACTACAAAAAAGAAATTATTCAGTGGAGGTTTATTTGTGGAGGTTATAAAAACCCTCCACAAATTAATATTATTTAAGATGGTTTTCTTGAATTGTCCAAATGCTAAAATTAGTGGGATTTTTTAATTTTTGGAAGAGGTCTGTAACCTCCGCAAATCACTTTATACTTTTCATTTTCCTTTTATCTTTTTTTCAGCTTTTCCCTCCACCACTACAAAAATTTCGCTTGTTATTAGCCATTATTTATTAGCGGTTATAATTAACCGTTATAAATATTTTCATTTTTGACAATCTTTCTTCACCGCTACAAACTTTTATATTATTTTAACTCTAAATTATTTCATATGTTTTTGTTTTGTTCACAAATTATGTTTTTCATTTCCTAACGCTTTTTAATCTTCTTTCTCCGTCAGATGTTCATCGCAACAACTCAAATTTGCTTACGATATGCGATTATTTTCTCATCACAAGTTCATTGTTTTTCTTCGTATATTTTTTTCATAGTTTAAGTGAAATTTTCTCTGTTCCTGAAACCTAAATCTCCAATCAGAGTGAAGACCATTTTCGTCGAGATTCGAAACCTAAAAATCTACTACTATTGGCACCGCGTTGGAGTTCACCGACGAAGGCAGAGGGAGCGACAAGGGAAGCGTGGAGATGTCGAGGTCAAATGCATCGAAGAGGAGCAAGTCGTCGAAGTTCACGACAAGGCAAAACAACTTGTCTAAGTGGGAGCGGTAGTGGCAGGACCTACTCTACGGCATCTAGTCAAGGTCTACCATCACCGGCGACTCTCTGATGAACTTCAGGTCCATCGAAGTAACAATAAGAATCCAATTTCTTTTTTTCTCTTCTTTACGAGCTCATACATTTTCATCTGAAATCTGGATACATAGGAATGCTTTTTCATCGGTTTTGTTTGTTTAACTTGATGATTATGTATGTATATAGTACTTCTTGATTAGTGTTTGATTATAAAATTATGTAAGAAGATGGTTTTGAGCCTTGACAAAGGAAGGAAGACAACAAAGAACTAAGAGATTGATTAGAAAGCTTGTAAAGTTCCATTATCTTAATCAATTATATTCAGATGAGAATTTTAATATCATTATCTTAATCCATTTTGCAGTCTTAATGTATTATTTTCTATAGAGAATGTAATATTCAATTAGAGTAAATATGGCTTTGCTTAAATTTAATAGTTGTTTAATTATAATGTTATATAGTCTATTATACATTACCATTCCATCATAGATCATCATTGAATTAATATCTAACACAAATATTGTAAAAGTGAACAAAGTTGGTGCATATTGTGGTTTGTGATTAGATCGATGACACTGTATAGCTTATTTTTTTCTTAATGTTCATCATGCAGTATAGTTTTATGATGGTTAACATTAGTTCTTCTGCTAAATGCATGCCTGCTATATTTGAGTTTGGTGAATAACTATAATGACTTTGGAGGAAAGAAACAATATTTGAGTAGGCACAAAGTGACTAATTTATTTGAATCATGTAGATGCCTTGATGAGTTGAGTTTGTACTAAAGAATTAATATACTTAAGTTGAAATTTCATAGGCTTTAGATTGTTACCATCCCACAAGAGTTCTTTCTCCAAGTCTTTTATCTATAGGTCTCATTCCTATTATTAGCTGTAGTAGAACCGCCCCAAAGGAATACACATATGTTTTAACTGACACTTTGCCAAATTCTGCATATTTTGGTGTCATCTCGACCCACTATAGTTTTAAGATATTGGAACCAACCACCTGGGGTTAAAAAGAGATTGAGCATTTTATATATCTCCTTTATTTTACTTTTCTTCATTTGGCAAAGGGATGATTATGCTCTTTCTATTTTTGTTAATATTTGGTATTAAGTAAGCTTCCGTTGCCATTGAATCAATTTGACAGATTCCTGTTACATCTACTCATAGTTAGGATAATTTCTTTCAATGGTTTGAAGGGAATCAGTTTTTCACATCTAGTAAATTTTGTATTAGCATATTTTAGTATGAAATGTTGTTTCATGCAGGTTAACAATGCAGGAATTGGTGGAGTTGTAATTAAAGACAGTGATTTAATCAGTATAGTAATCCTGAATCGTGGGGTAAGACTCTACTCGTGTCGTGAAATCTAATTAATAGATATGGAAAGTTGTCTAAAAGGGGCCTAAAGTTTGCAACTTTTCATGACCATTTGAAATTCTAGATCCCATCCCATGTCAACTATTGAAATAGTAAAAGCAGAGCTTATAAAGGCTTGCGAAATTCTCATATCATGAACTTGCATTTGTTGTTAAGCCCAACACAGTTAAGGAATTATGAAAGCATTTTCACAATAGTTAAGTTTTTTG
>Ga0214543_1000571_pt1 | contig 63290 bp, 22 predicted proteins | sample CNSS2metaG_FD_160094 | JGI IMG/M metagenome (GOLD analysis project Ga0214543, IMG submission 160094) | Root nodule microbial communities from cowpea collected in UCLA plant growth center, Los Angeles, California, USA - CNSS2 | ecosystem: Host-associated > Plants > Roots > Nodule | place: USA...
ATATATATATATACTGTAAATTATTATTTTTAGATATAATAATATAGAATTTTAGAATATTTGTTGCTTGTACTAATATACTATAAATGTAGTGAATACGTGAGTAAATTAGGTTCAAACTCCGAAATTACGTAACATTTTGTTTATTTGTTAACGAACTCATTTATGCATAATATTATATAATATTATATGTTTAGTTTAGTATAGTGTTTTTGATTTGTTAGTACACAAAGTGTCGGTTGAATCATATATATATATATATATATATATATATATATATATATATATATATATATATATATATGTGTGTGTGTATATATATATATATAATACACGTTAATAAATATTAAAATTCTATAACTCTATAATTTTAAGTAATTAAATTATTTTAATAAAATCTTAAATTTGTTTAATTTTTTGTTTTAAAACAACGTATTTGGATATAAAACATTTAAAAAAAATTATAAAAACTAACTATCCCTACAAATTTTCCTTTGCACAACCACCGTAACACAAAATAAAAATGTGATATACGATTTTTCTTCTTTGGTCAATGAATATGAGAATGAACCTAATTGAATTATTGGGGTACTTTCTGAAAAAGTTGCAAAAATATTTTACTCCTATGATACGAAATGTGTGGATTCCATAAACTTTATTTTATTTTATTTGATTGGGTAGGTGTCACAAACTAAAACCTTGGATCTTTAGTACTTATTGTATAATTGTTCACTTTGAGGTTAAAAAAAAAGGTGTTGTTTTATGCTATGTAATTTTTGTGTGGTAATAATATTGAATTTTTATCTCATTTGATCTTTTATTATTCTATTGTTATACGATTTTATTATTCTATTGTTATACGATTGTAGCATTAGTTGAAGGAAACTTTTCACGATTTTTAAATTTCTTCTTTGAATTTGTTTGTTCAATTTAATTAGTCTTTTTGTAGTCATTTGTTTAAAGTAATTAAAGTGAATGTCATTACTGTAATTATTTCAATGATTTGGTGGATGAGAAAAGTTAGGAAGATCTCAAAAATTAATTAAGGAAAGCAAAAATTCAGATCAAATCTTTCCTGAATAAATAATATGCAAAATAATAAAATGCATTAAACAACGAATAGAGTAACCAACAAACACAAAAAAAATTTAACATAGAAAAATCTCAATATGAAGGAAAACCCCACTGGATCTGATCCAATAAAATCTTCCCCTAATAACTATTAATGAATAGACTACAAGCAAGTTCTCTTAAAACTTCCAAGAATCAACAAATAATTATTCTCTCCGCCAACAAGGTTAGGTGGATAACAAATATAAATGAGTACTTTAAATAAACAACATATATAACCTCTAATATATGAGATGAGGAATAAAAGCATTTTCTCCAATATGACTTCTTTACACAAAGACTTGCACCGAATAAATCGATTGCTCTTTTCTTACTCTCTTTATGTTTTTTCTCTCAATAAAGGTACTCACAACTCCTGTATCTTTGTCTCTTCACACTATTTTCTTTCATAACAAATTTGATGGAAGTTTTGCATCTTTTAAATTGCATAATGGGTTGGAAGCCCATAAAAAAATACATTTTTTTTATTTTTATTGATTAAATTAGTGTGGACCCAATAAATTGGTGATGCACATGATAAGAAATCATAGTAGGTTTCAAGATCCAAGTCCGATATCTTCTTCTACTTTTCAAATCAAGGAGTTAGTATGTATGACTGAAAATAAATCTAAGGAACATATGAGTAATAATGTCTCTGTTTTTTTGTGCTGAAATTTTTTAATATTCAAATTAGGGAAGGTAAGGTAGCTTTATGGAAGTAATATGGCACGTTCCATATGTCAAATTGGTTTAAGGTGAATACTGGTACAACTATGGGTTGTCCTGGTTTAGTTTCATGTGCTGGTAAGTTTTCAATTTTTTAGAGATACAAACTTCTATTCATGCTAAATTTATGACGATCATTTATGCATTCAAACATGTTTGGAGACAAGACTTTTAAAGACTTTGGTTGGATATTGATTTTTCTTTAATGTGTCAACGAATGATTCCTTAGAATCTTAGAAAAAAATGAGTTTGTATTTGTTTATTATATTTTTTATTTTTAATAAATTTTTATATAATAACAAATAAGTGACTTATTTTTAGGTATCAACTTAGTTAATATATCGATGTTCATAATATTATTTTTACATTTGAAAACTATAATATCCACGACTTAATTCATATTTTTACATTTTTTTAAGGAGCACGATTTTTACCTTTTACAATTTCAGACATTTTTTTCTTATTAATGTAAAATTAAATTTATAATGCCTAACATATTTTCAGGGACGTACTTCACCATTCTTCCTGTAAACAATATCACAAGCAAATTAGGTGAACTAGAATTAAGCTAACAATATATTTTTTTTATGTGACATATTTTGTATACAAGTTATCATTAACCACAATATCCGAAAAACGTTTTTTTTTTTTTTTTTTGCCAACTAGATAGTTTCATAAATACTTTTGTTTAGGGGAAGGTTGTTCAAATTCAAGAGAAAAGTTAGTATGCTTTTCCCACAAACACTGCATCATTTTAACATATTGTGTTTTATTATCAGAAGTTTCCTTATAAACCTAATTAATTCAAACTTGTTTTTTCTTTCTTCGTCCACAAAAAGCATGGTATGTTTTTTTAATAATAATAATCCATCTGTTCAATGATTGATTAAATATCTTCGTTAAATTGATCATCATTTTCAAAACAATGTAGGTACCAATTCAGTAATTTTTCATAATATATGCAATTTGGCCACTCAAATTTAAAATTTCATAAAGTAGATTAATTTCATAGAATTTATGTATATATTATTTTTTTAAAATAATACTTTATTTTATGTATATAACTGTTACTTCGTTATTAATATTAGATGATTTTAAAGTCATGACAGCCAAATATGAATGTCTAAAGTCATTAATCACAAAAATCCCAAAAGCTACGATAACACTTATAAGCTCTACGTATAAAAACTATATGGATATTAAAGGTAAGAAGTCGAAATTCGACTATATGTTTCCCTATTCCCTCGTAGTACCATTAATCTAACTTTCACTCAATTAATATAAGTATCTTTTAGATAACTTGACGATATCTAACTTATTTTCTAAAATTGCATTTCAATATAAAAGAACATTAAAATAGAAAAGTTAATAATATCATTGTTCATATTTCAGAAAAAAAAAACCTTAAATTTGTATATGCCACTAAATGTTGTATATAATCATATTAAAATTCAGATTTTATTGAAAGCTAATATAATTTATCATTTTTCAAAACATTCAAATAATATAAGTAACAACTACTAGGCAAACTCCTTTCACCAAAGGACTACTTGCAACATTAAAGAATTTCCAAAAATATAATTAGAAATGAGAAAGACAAAAACCAATATAAACTTATTGAAGCCATTATTTTTTAATAACTATGATGCATTAAAATAAACTTTTTTTTCCTAAATATTCGTAACTTGTAGGTTTTTTTTAATTTATTTAATACTTTAGTGATGTTACTTCAGATATTTTTTTTCTTATAATAATAAGGTAACTCATAAGTACACATTTTGTTTTGGATATAGGGTAGAACGTCTACTCAGATAATTATTATAGTCTTCACGTCTTTTGTTCTGCCATGGGTTGCTTACTTCCATGTTAAAATCACCATAAGTTATTCGGTTAAAACAATAAATGTTATAATTAATGCGAGACAAAAATTCTAACAATCATATTTTTTATATGTATTTATTATTTTTCTCATTATCCGTGATTAGCTGTAGATCTAATCACAGTCAGTCCAATTATCTTTTAAACCTACTTAGTGACTTGTTTATGTTAATGAAGTTACTAACTAAATTTTGATTGTGTCATTCGATTGACTGTTTAACGTGACATATAAATTGTATAAAGGACTCATGTGGAATCTTATAAGCAGTCCAACTGCTGGCAACTAGGAGGGGCTGCTTCATGCGATGCGTGGTCCACCGTTCAGTGTGTTAAGCTACACAATTTGTGTAAAGGACTCGGGTGGAATCCTGTGGACAGTCCAATTGATGGCAACTAGAGAAGGCCTTATGCGACATATGTCGCTCAGCTCTCGCTTACCTCTGTCGATTGATCCTATAAGGTTATCCCGGTTCATACAGTACACATTATATATTTTAAAAGATAATCAATACACTTTTTGGATGCAAAAAAAATTCTTAGAACACAACATGTGAAATAACTAAATATTTATAAATATATTTTAAGATAATTATATTTTAATCCACTTTTTTTTATTCACTTCTAACCCACAACTCAAATCATCCTTAGATCATCACATTACACCACTAAAAAATATAAAAATAGATAATTGAAAGGTGATTGTAGGAATGGGTTAAGAGTGAGTCAAAATATCATTATCCATATATTTTATTATCTATAACTACATACACCATTTGTTTTTTCAATTTCACCCTCTTTAATGTCCTTTTTTTTTCAATTTTATCCTCTTAATTACTACTTTTTTAAATTTAAATAATTATTTATAATAAAAAAATATTTTTCAGTTTTATTATTTTAGTAACTACTTTTTTAAATTCAAATAATTACTCATTATAAAATAGTTATTTACTCTTTTATCATTTAAGTTTAAATTTAAATAATTATTCCTGATATTACTTACACAATAAATTTATTTTATCTGTAGTTATATTTATAACTATGTAAACCAACTGATTTTTCAATTTTACTTTTTGAATTATTATTTTTTTAAATTTAAATAATTTATAAATATTCAAAAATTTCGTACACATTGTGTCCACATTTCATAATACCAATTATACCCTTTATAATATAATTATTTATTATTTTTTTTATTCATTAACAATTATTCTCTCTATTCATTTTATTTTATTTTTAATAAAACATAAATTTATTTTATATATATTAACTTAATAACATTACTAATATAATATCATTCATATTTAAAAAATATGTACATATAGGCGCGGTAGCGCCTGTGTTTACGCTAGTATATAATAAAAAAATTAAAATAATTCATAAAATAAAAGAAAGAATGAATTAAAAAATATTAAAATAATAAATAAAAATAAAAATTATTTATTTATTTAAATTTTGAAATTTTATTTAATATATTTTTATTGTGAAATACAATTTTTTTAATTAAAGTTTTACAAAATTTTATTTTTATTTTAATTTGATTTTAACTTAATTTATATTTTTGAAATTTTAACTTAATACAAATTCATGAGTTTATTAAAGCAAATATAGTTTAAAATATATATTGAAGTTGAATTATTTTTCATATTATACATATTTTTCATGAGGTTTTTTATACTTAGTAGTACAGACTTCTCTAGCTTTTTATCTTGAATAGAAGTGCTGTATAAGTCTATTCTTTATAATTTTATTTTAAGGTTAAATGTGTTTGTAATTCATAAATATTATAATATATTTTTTTCAAATTTAAATATATTTTGATATTTAAATTATAAAAATAAATAAATATAATATTTTAATCTAATAATATTAAAAAAAAATCGGCTTAAATAACATTCTAAATTGGCATGAGAACTGGTTTTACATTAAAAGTTTAAACATCCAAAACATATTTAATCATTCATTTTGAAACAACTTCAAAATATATTTTGGTAATTAATTGGATTGGACTCAACCTATACTAGTCCTGGAAGAAAAGAAAGACGAAAGTGCAGGCAGAAGAAAAAAGCGAATCTGAGTTCCACTGTATCATAACATGCTCCCTCAAAAACCTCCAAACAAAAACTGTTCGATAAAACCGAAGACTATAAATTGGTACATGACAAAGCAACAGTGACCTCTCCTAAGCCACTCCAAAACCAAACCCATAGAAAAGTGCAACCAAAGCCCCAACGTGTACAACTCAAACACTTCAACCCATAATCAAAACAAACCTAGTTTTTTGTACCATCCAACGAAGACACTTTTGGTCAATCAAATACCAAAAATGTCCAAAATCAAAGATTGTTTTATTTGGGGAAGGCAAAAACAAAGACAAATCGGTTACCTAAACGTGTCTTGCGACAAATGTTACCATTTTTTGTTTAACTTGTTGGCTACTTACTAATACATTCTAGTAACACCTCTTAACATCAAGTGTGTACCTGGTCACAAATTTTTATTATGACAAGTGAATATATTTAGTAAATTATATTTATTTATTTTATTGTCATGCAAAATGTAGACAATGTATATAAACTTTTTTGACAAATATTATGTATAAAGAGTAAAATTAATATGTATAAGTAATTTTAATTTTTTTTTTCTGAAACAGAAGATGTGTACAAGACACGACAGGGCTCCCACACTGGTTGAACTTGCCGTTCTTAATTTACCAAAAACTAACTTCCGAGGTATATTCGATCAACTACCAGCGTATGGTATTATATAAATGCCCATAATTTTGTGCTCAATGCCTAAATAAGCACTTTATAAAGGAGCTTCCGCGTTTCCATCATCAACAAGCTACAAGAGAAGAACTTTATGCATAGTTAAACACACATAACAAAATCTTCTTCTTCTTGGAAGCAGCAAAACATGGCTGCCACTGGTGCCAACCCAGATGGATTATTCTGGTCGGTGTATGAAGGGTGCATTTCTGGCTACGATAACTGCGTTGAACGGCGACCCTACCACCGCAATTGTGGCTGCGAACTCCATAACAAGTCTCTTCATTGCACGCACAAGATTCCAAGGTCTAACAATGTGTCATACCCTATGAGGAGGGTGTGGAGTGAAGGAAGCTTGGTGTTGGCCGCTACTACTTCTTCTTCTTCTTCACCTTCTGCTAATGGGGGAAAATAAGATTCGCTTTAGTTAAGATTTGGTGACGAGAATATTCAATCTGTTTCATTGGTTTCAGTCTGGTTTAGGGTTTTTTCTTCTTCTTCTTTACCTCTTAGTTACCAAGATGATTTCCTGAATGGTTGTGAAGTGTTTGTATGGACGTTTTACAATTATATTGTTCAAGGACTATGGTCGTTTCTTGGCTTCTCATAGATTGTTATTATTCTCATAAAGTTTGGATCTTTATACGTATTTTCAATGTATCTATGCTGATATGCATCCTGTTATTAATTAATCTTTTTGGTGTAAATATTAGGAATATCCGTTGTTCTTGGGAGTCATGATTGTGTATTGAATATTGGTTCTAACAAACAAGTTGGGGCAATTGAGTTCCTGCAAATGTTTGTTGATGGACTGTGATTTCTCAATTTGGTTTCGGTTTTGATTTAATATTATCATTAACTGCAATCTGTGTTTGAAATCGTGATTAAAGAAAGAATCTTAGACATAGTTATGGGGTTCTTACTTATCATATAACTATCATATCCATAATACTGCATTCAACCAGATGAATAATACCACTAAATATTTTGAGGTGAGCACAGATAATAGAACCTACCCTTGTAACTGCCAAGGAGTTTATCAGTATAGTTAATTGCTGAAAGGTCAAAAGTTTATTCTAAATATGAACTAAGAATGAAAATCGCTGTCTTTGAACAGTTTTTGAAGAATCTTCAATCTGTCAGATAAATTCATCACATGGGATGGTCAGATGCTGGTTTGCAGTTTCAAATGGACCAATGAATTTGATCATATGATTAAATAATAAAATATGATATTATAATATTCATAATTAAATATATCTATCGGTCCCGTGAGGTATCATCATATGGGTGAACTCAGACGAAGACCTCATCTGCAGATGACAGAGAAAACAAAAGAAAAAAAGTGAAGAGGGGCCTACACACGTGAACTGTGAAAACAATCAGAGAAAAGAACATATGGCAGCTGGATTGAGAATGTAGTTCTATGGAATTTGTTCTACAAATCGGATATGAAAATCAAATGTCCTTTTCTAAGACCAGATGTTTTAAATTTCAACATCTACATTGAAAGAGTAACTCTCTGGTTACATAAATTTTTTACTCAAAACTTGTTCAGAGGAGTTAAATATGCATTAACTTGACTAAATCTTGAGTTGCTAATCATAGAAACAGGAGTTGCTTAGGTTAGTACATTAAATCATTAAGAATTTTGCTTTCAACTGAGATGTCCTGCATAAAACACATGATTAAAACACATGATTAAGAATGTTCTGTACCAGAATGCCAGCAAACACCAGCTAGACCTTCCAGAATCTGATTCTAAGTTTGCAGTAAGGAAATGAATTATATAATGATGTAGCAAAAGATCCTGATTTCTGGCATACAAGTTACAACTCACATTAACATTTTCCTTTATGAGTAGCCATTAATTTGGATGCATAGAAGGAAGGAGTCAACAAAAAGCATTATCTTGCAAGTTACCACAACCATTATCACATGGACTCAAACAGTAGTATCTGAAAGCAGAACATAAAGTGAAACTGCCACATTTTGACTTAGTAATTGAAGTGACACAAAAGTTTTAACTTTCTGCATAGGAAATATCGCCCACCTAAGAATCATATTAAAGTTAACCAAAACTTTTGGAGAATTCTATAGCAAAAGTGAACCATACTACAAGACAAGGAGAGGTAGGTGGGTTTTGAAGAACACATGAAAGAGAGGCCAAACCACTAACTTGTCTCTATTTTTCTCAGCGATGCATGTCTTGTGTGACTGTCTACTTTAGCTTCGAATTTTACGGGAATAATAAATACAAATTTAGTTTCCTACTCTTGATTTCTTCATCAATGACACAGAGTTTATGATGATACATTTAGTATATATAAGTCTGAGAGAAAGGTTAGCCACATCACCAACAGAATGGCAACTGGGGCATGTGGAATGATGCTTCAGTGTGTCTTTGAGGGAAGTATTTCACTGCATGACATGGAGATTGAACGAAGGCCATACCACAAAAACTGTGGCTGTGCGTTGCACAACATGAATGGTGTTTGTTCCAATGCTTGTCCTCAGCAAAGATGTGTTTCCTTTGCCAAGAAAACATCATGGTCTCATTGTATCATGCATGCAACAACTTCCAAGTTTTCTTCACACTCTTTTCTTTCTAAAACAAGACATTGATAGATAGGGAAGGTGCCTCTGTGACTCAGTGAAGTGAAGCCATGCAATGTGGTTTGAAGGAAATGGCTTCAAAGGGACAAGTTGTTTTGTTCGTTTGTTTGTTTGTTCTGTTTCCAAGCCATTGATACTTTTTGTGGTAATAATGCACTAATCAAGGAGTGTGTGCAAGAGTTCTTTCATGCAACATTTTTTGTTTTCTTAAATGTGTTCGATTTGATGCTGAGGTTGATGTATCAGCTTTGCCTTTTCTTTTGCCTTCTGAAATCACATTGCAATGCAATTAGTATAAATCAATGCTCATGACTTCATTGGTGCAACATTGTACACAAACACAAAAAAAAAACACCTTTATATTGTATTTGAACTTCTTCCACCAAACTTGTATGTTATTAGTGAGGTGTGATTTGTTACCTTAGACTTGAGGGAAAGCATAAAAGATGTGTATATTGTATAAAAAAATGAAATTGCAATTTTTGTAAAACATTATATATATTTTTTATGATATAAAGTGAATATTATAGATTTAGAAAGCTGATATCATATTTTTATTTAATTTTATAATAATGTTTTGGTTTAATCAAATTGATAAATATTTGACTATTTAAAATAATTGTTTGTCCAGTTATATGATTTTTAACTTTTGTCCAGAAAGAAATGATATTATCATTACTTTTATTATCTTTTCTCCAATTTACGTATTAACTCTTTCACTCTTTCAGACCTTAGCTAAACTCATTCATTCTTTTTTCTATGAACCATGAAGGCGCGAGTTGATGGATGGGTTAGAAGAAATTAAAATAATATAGTTGACCAATGAATAAAAAATAATAGATAAAAATAATAACATAAAATCAAACACCAACATACTTAACAAAAAAATAGTTTAAACGCCCAAAACTTTTTTTAATAAAGATTCAATTAAAATAATCAAAATTTATGAGGCCATTGCAACTTAATTAAACCATTTCTTTTAACATGATGTAAAACTGAATTTGTATACTAAGGAACGTGTATTTTTATTTAAAAAAAAAAAACAGGGCAACATATATATTTTTTTTAAGAAAAATGTAATTTACACTAAATTTTAATGAAATTACAAGTTTAACTTTGTATGCAATAATATATTTACAAATAAGACTAATAAATTATATGATGTATCTTCGTTAAACGCATGTTAGGGTCAAAACAACACAGGTAACGGTGGTAGTAATATTTATTTCTTACATAATATATACTGATAGTTTAATTTAATAATTTTTATAAAATTAATAAAAAAATATATTTTAACTTATTTAAATAGTTTTTAATTCAATTTAATAAAAAATTTGGAATAATTTATTATTAAATCAACATTTAAACAAGGTTATTTATATAATAGCTTGTTTGGTAGGAGAGAGAAAGAAATAATTAATGTTAAGGCATCGTTTGGATGTAAATATGAGACCACTAACAAAAAAAAAAAAAGAAGGTGATTTCAATGTAAACCCGAGATATGAGTGTTATTGTAGGATCTCTTCAGGAAGCATCATGATAATCAATTGTTGCAAGAATAAAATTGATTTGTATTAATTTTTTTAATACATAATTGATTACAAATCACTCTTTTATATATATATATATATATATATATATATATATATATATATATATATATATATATATTATTGTTTTTTCACTTTTTTATTATCATGATAAAAAATTATTAAAATTAATAAGAGATTACTATAATAGTTGAAATTATTTTATACATGAGTTAAAAGTTAAATTTAAAAGGTTTTATTAACAATTTTATTTTTCGTATTTTTTCCTCTCATAACTAAATATTACTTAACTTACATATAAATTAATTTTAATTTTTAAATATTTTTCTCACAATTATTTTTAAAATAATTGTGAAAAAATGTATACAAAAATATTCTTACAAATCTCGCCTGTCACAAAAATTATCATGTTGAATGGATTCCTCCCATTGATTACATATGTTTGCTGAAAGTATAGTTAATAAGATCTGTGAAAACTGAAAAATTAACCAATAATATATATATATATATATATATATATATATATATATATATATATATATATATATTGTCAAAGTTATTAACCACTACTGAATTACAAATATTTGATTGAATTGGAAAGTAGATGATAAATATAAAATTATATTACATGCTTTTTTTATGTAGAATTTAATTTTGTTTTATCAATATATAAATATATTTGGATATTTGTATTTATAATTTAAAAATAGGCTATTTCAATTACGTTTTCAGTTAAATTATTTATGCATTATTTTATAAAAAATATAAATTTTATTATGTAAACAAATAAATTTAATAAATGTATTAAGAATGAAAACAAATAAAATATAAAGAAAGATACAAATTAAAACACTGCTTAAAATGACATAAAACCAACATATTCCAAGTTATTAAATCAAGTTTAATTACCAAACACTTCTACTAATGATGATGTGATTAACATTTTGTCTGGTATTTGGAACAAGAGTGGTCTTTGAAATAGCCTACCTTAAAAGATGTCTACTTCGAAAAACCAAAATTGAAATTAGTCTGAAGAGGCTATTAATTGGAGGAACAAAGTTGGTGAAACTAAACTCCTAAAAATACTTAGAAAGAAACAATGAATATCCTTAGTTCTCTCACAACTACTTTTGGCAGGTACTAAATTCTTTTCATTAATGCTTCAACTTAGTAAATTTTTCATAGGTAGATTTTTTTTTTTTTGGAAAATTTAAAAAAAGTGTGTGATAAAAGAAAATAGTAAGAATAACCCTAGAATTAGTAGATTTAAGTTCAATATTTATAAATGCTTTTATCTATTATAATGTTATATTAGATAACTTTAATAGGTGGTTCATGATGAATACATATAACTCTAATTTATTAAATTACTTTTTTATCATGTTATTTTTTATTATACCTCAAATTTCTTGTAATGAATTATTGGCTATAGAAAGTGATTTCTAATGTGTTGCTTTGGTTTTCCTCTTCCACATGAATTTTTTCTTCACTTCATCTACTTCCAAAATCTGCATAGGAAATGACTCCATCGAGAAAGTTTAGTTCTTTGAACCTCATGAATTATTCTACATTTGTTTTCAAAAACACATAAAAAAAACAACAATGTGATATTCTCCTATTCAACTTTTTCACAGAAAAAAAAACAATAATTATGTTATAAACGTAATTAACATATTATATAATCAACTATGTTCAATCTTAAAAGATGATTATGTCGTTTCTTTTATTAATATTTTTTTAATTTAATATAATAAATTAAATACTTAAAATCATAATATTAAATAAAAATATACATAATTAATGATAAATAAAATACTTTTAATTTTCCAATATTTATTTATATTATTCAATCTAAATAGTTTTACTTTTCTCAATTTTTTCTTATTTTATTTCTCATTTTTACGAGGTGATGTTTGTTCGCCTTCGGTTACCACAAAGTGTGGAAAGTGAAAAAAATTGAGATATATTCTTTTATTTGTAAAAATAAAGAGAAGACCATCACCTTGTTTGAATGAAACATTTCAACAATACTAAGAAATTGAGATACATTGTATTTGAATTTTCTGTAATTAAATTCTTTTCATTTTCTAAATAATTTGTTTTGATAAAGAAATTAAAATACCTTACCTTTCAATTTCTTGTTTAGATAAAATAATTGAATTTCTTGTGAGATAAAATTTCATTTTATTAATATTTATTTTAGGCTTAATTATATTTTGAGTTCATGATAATTTTGAAAACAGGTCGGTCAGACTTATCAGATTAATGGGTCGTCGGGTTGTTGGGTTGCCCAACACGTCTAAGTGGTCAAGTCTAGCTTACACCTCTAGATAGTTTGGAGTTATTTCTCAATTAATATTTATTTGTATTTTTTTCCACCAATGTCAGTGACTACTTTTTTATGGACATAAACTATATCTTTTTATTGATATATGTAATAGTTATTTTTCTCTTCATATATGAAGGGTAGAAGTAGTAATTTTTGTATTTTATATCGATTGAAGTATTATACTTTTAAAAAAGTAAAATTTAACAAATTTTGTATTATCTTATCTAACTAGAATGAGCCTACAGTACACATGAGCGCGGAGAAAAAGAGTATCATTACACAAATTGTCTCACACAATATAATAAATTGTGTGGATTAAAAATATAATGTGAAAAGACACATAATATGACACTAATTTACCGATTCCAAACCATGGATCACTGTGGACCACAAAAAAAATAAAATTAGATCCTTTATTCTTTCTTTTGTCATTTTTCAAAACAAAGATGAAAAAACCCATGAAGAGAAAACCCTTGTAAAAGGTTTATTTGAATAAGTTTTTAGAAGAAAAAAAAACTCTTTTAATAAATAATTAAGAGAAAAATTATAAAGAAATGAAATAAAAAAGTTAGTAATCAGTTACCAACCCAACAAATTTAGTAAATCATTAAGATTATGTTTTTTTTATTCATTGTATTTAAGAGGAATGAGAAGTGAGTATTAGACTATGATTTTTTTTTTTTTTATTGATGAAAAAGGTTGGAGAGGAAAGATTATTATGATTTCGTAATAAATGTCATCCCTTTAATTTTGATGAGATTGAAAGGTAAGAGATGCTAAATGACTAATTTATCCTTTTTGTATTTTTTTTTTTTATTTTTTCTCACGTTATCTTCATAATATTTACTTATTTTTCATCTTACATATTAAATTTATTTTCATAAAAAAGATATTGTATTATTCATTTCTTTAAATAATTTTTTTTATAATTTCAATCATTGAATAAAATTTATAAAAATAATTTTAAATCATTTAAATATAATTTTATATAACCTATAATAATATGGATCTTTTGATAATCTAACTTTTTTATCTATTAAGAATTTTTTTAATATATCACATCAATCAATTTAATTATAAAATTTCATAAATTTCATTCCGTTCTAAAATCACCTCTAAATCTCTCGTTAAATTATTCATTTAAAAAAACATGGCCTAATAAAAATTTGAACTACACTCATCATACATGGTCTAAAACAAATTTCGAATATCGTAAATCTTCCTTACAAGCTTAAAACGACCACCTCTCAGCAACTACTAACCATAAAACCATGTATTAATATAGGACCTTATTGTCGCAAAACATCAACTTCATCATGAGGACCACACTCGTTTAAACCATGTATTATAATCACCAACTGGTTGATTCATTTTACTTTTTCTAATTACATCGATCATCAAACGGAGTTCTTCTTCAAGACAGTGTGATGAGTTGAAACAAAAACTAGGAACATGAAACGATGTTGTTTGAATGGGTGATGAAGTAATGATAGCATGGATGCATGCACAAGTGGTGATGACCATGCTTGCGGGGTCCACAGGGATGCATGGTTAAGATAAGCCATGTGTACGAACCTGATTCACTGCCACTTTATTTCGCACTCCCAAATCTTGGAACACACAGTTACTGGTGAAGTGGTCCATGAATCCTGGGCGTGACGCGTGTCGGTCGTGGGTGCTGAGGTCGCTGTCGGGTTGGGTAGTGGCTAGCCCAAGTTCAGGAACGCCAACGTCCACTCTGCTCGGTGTGGGCCTCACCCTCACTGCCACTACCGCACCCTCTCATACGTCGTTTTGGGTTTCTGGGACCCCCTGACACCGACCCATTCCACCACAAAAAAAAAAAAGATAAACAAACACTCTGTTTCATTTCGATTCAAGAGATCATGGAAACTGGAAAAGCAACTTGTCACTTCAACCCATCACAAACTTTCCCCAAACCAACATCATCAGAACTTTTCCCAAAAAAAATTTTCATCTTTCGGACATTTCTTCACCTTAGCAGCAAAACAGATTCATTCATGGAAATACGTTAACCCCCCACTTCATGCCTATTTTAAGTATAGTAATAATTACTCCAACAAAAATACGCTGCACCTCTTCGATGCCCAATTTCTCATCCATTACAAAACCAAAATTACTCCTATAATAGGGGTAATATTTTTTGTACTCCATGCACAAAATAGAAACATGTATAATACAACTTAAATGGATAACAAATAACTAACTAACCTTTAGATATTTACCTTTATTGTCCGGAACAAATATCTTAATTTTTTTTTCCATTGTTAGGTGTTAAGTGTTTGGACTGGTGTTGACTCTATCAGTTCAACTTGTTCTTGTATTGTAAGTAACAGCAAAAGTAGAATCCTTTTGTGACAGTTTCAATGTAGAAGGGAAAATCTAAGGATTAAGGTGGTGTTTAGCTTTTGCTTTCATTAATCTCAAACTAACTGTTTCATTATACTGTGTTAATTATTTTAAAAGAAAAAAAAAAGTGAGTAAGTAGATTACTTTTGATAGGTGCAGTTTTATAATAATAAAGAAATGTGATGTAGCTACCTCCCACATCGATCATTGATCCATTTTTTATCGGTCTTTGTCTTTATTATTACAGGAAAGCTCCAATGAGTAGTCTCCACAAATCTCTCCACGTTATCGCCAATCCCACCGTTGGATCTTTCTCACACCTCGATCCCTGCGTCGACCTTTCCAAAAGTCTTTCCATAAAAAGTGCTTTTCCGAACTTCTTCTTCCTTCTTCCCCTTCTCTCTCACCCTTTCTTCACCCCCAACTCTTCACCACCTTCAACAAACAAACAAACGGCCAATTCATTTCTTTCCAAACGCGCGTTTCTCTTTCTCGTTCGAATCCACGCTTCTCTCACTTCGATTGACCAACAAAGCCACCAAACCACTATAATGTAGCGAGGAAAAACAAAAACAAAAGCAGAAGCAAAAGCAAATAACCGGTTAACTATGGCTTTCCAAGACCATCTCCAGCACGAAATAGCGTTCCAGCGTTTCACGGAGGAGCAGGAGCTGAGCGAGGGAAGAGACATGCAGCAGAGGCTCCCACCGACATGGCTCAACAGCGTCAACGCGGCACAGCAGCGGCAGCAGAATTTCCTCGACAGCGCCGCCGAGAAAAGCGTGGATCGGAACCGGGGCGAGAGCAATTGCGAGTCGGAGGATTTGAGGGAATACAAAGCGGACATTCTTGGACACCCTCTCTATGATCAACTGTTATCCGCGCACGTGTCGTGTCTCAGGATTGCCACGCCCGTCGACCAGCTCCCCAGGATCGACGCGCAGCTTCAGCAGTCCCAGCGCGTGGTGGAAAAGTACTCCGCACTGGCGCACAACGGCGTCGTGGATGAGAAGGAGCTTGATCAGTTCATGGTTTGTGTTTGGGTGTTTGTTTGTTTGTTTCTCCTTGCTAAATTAACAAACCTGCAGTCTTCTTTGTACTTCAATTCCGTGTGTTTTCTTGTCGCACTACTTTAACCCACTTCCCAGGAGCATTTCTGCTTCTGAGAATCTTAATTTCATTCAATTGCTACATACACTGAATAAATTATTAGGTAATTTCCGATTCCGTAATCTCAATCAACTCCCATGTAATTAACTTTAACAAAATTTTGTAAAAAAGGTTCAATCGTGTATGATTTAATAATGGATTTAATTATTTCTTATCTTCCTGATTTAGGGAATCGTTTTGGCTTTTGTGTCTATCCTCATTGATTAAGTCATTTTTTTATGATGGTCTTGGTGCTTTTGTTAAATGAATAATAAGAATGATGATGGTTTTAGAAGTTTGGTTTTGGATGGATGGTGGTACGAGGCATTATCTGGTGAATCTGATTTGTCATGGAGTGGCTCCCCTTGAGTGTTCTCATGCCGCTGCTTCCTACAATAAGCTTTAGGAGTGCTTTATGGAATCTTTTCTGTTAATGCTGTCATGATCTTCCCACTTGTTCACTTACTCTTTTTTCTTTCCTTTCCCCTTTTTGCTAAACTTTGATGGTTCAGTTCTTTAATTCTCATGGAATATGTTCTGAGCCAAAGTTGAAGCTCTCGTCAAGTTTTCTCAACCTTTACTTCCTCATTAATGTACGTTTCTGACTTCGCCAAGTACAATAATGAGGGGATACGGAGTTTGGTGATTCTGTACGTATCAACTGGACGTAGTGTTTGTCCTGTAGTGTATGGTAGAATCAACTATAATTAAGTTGCTGATTTTCAACTTTGATTCTGACTTGATATTCACTTTACACATAATGATTGGAGGGATGCAAAATATATAGTACACTACATTTGCTGTATGATGCAAACTCTAATTAATATAGCATATTGGTGGTGTTTATGTAAACTGTATTTAATATTTATGATCCGTTGCACTTCTTGTCGTCTTTTCTTAGTTTTAAATAATCTGAAGCTCCTTTATGAGTTTTGCTAGTATTTGGTTTGTTGCAGACCCATTATGTCCTGTTGCTCTGTGCATTTAAAGAACAACTGCAACAGCATGTCCGTGTTCATGCCATGGAGGCAGTGATGGCTTGTTGGGATCTGGAGCAGTCTCTGCAAAGCTTGACAGGTAAATTTTCAGCATCTTTTTTCTTTGGCTCCCTAGATGTTACCCTGTCTTTTTTTGTGGTCATTATTACTCTCTCCTCTCTCGGTGAACCAAACAAGGAGAGAGAAAATTAATTAATCAATTGATGAAAAACAACTGATTGCAGACCACACACTCCACCTCCTCTAACACTTTCACTGTCTTCCTCCATAGAATAGAAAAACAAAAGGTAGGAGGAGATAGATAAGAAAAACAAAACTTTAGGTAAGCAAAGTGTGTATACCTACTAGGTATCTTTAATACAAATTGATATTGAGCAAAACTACACTGTGTATACCTGCTAGGTACATATGAATAAATAATTTATTACGTTAATAATTAAGTAAGGAAAGAAAATAATTTAAAATTTTGAATTAAAAATTTATAAATTTCATTTGTTTACCTTTCTTAATGTATCTCATAGCTGAAAACTCTATCAAAACTCGTAAACTCAACTAATTCAGATTTTTTTTTTTGAGTAATAATAGGATATTATCATATTAAAGAAGAAAACCATTTTTTTAAATAATGACCCATCACAATTAATTATTAGGAGATATTATCTATAACAGTATAAAAGATATCCACATCCAACTCTCATGTCCACATTTCTTCTCAAACATTGAATTGAACACATAAAAGTGTCTAAATGTTAAGAATTTAAGTTTCACCCTTGAAATGTGGAGTTAAGTATTTTATTGAAGAATAGAAAGGTGAAAGAGAAACGACGAAGAACGAATGTTAAGGCTGTCTTACTCAGATCCCAGGGTGGAGGGGCTTGATAATTGGTGACAGTGAAGGAAAATTGAGTGGGTAAAATGAATCGAGAAGAAAAAAAATACAAAACTTAATAAAGAAATGGCATATTAATCTATGGCAAAAGAAAAAACTAAAGGAATAATAATTTTTGACGAATTAAAATGTTCTCATTCCTCCCACTCGTGAAAGTGGGACTAGTGGCATTTTTTTCTTCTTTCATAAATTTTCATTGAATTAACTGTTAATTTTATAAATATCAGACTTTAGAAATGTCTTTACATGAAATAAAGTGTTAAAAAGTATTACGATATACAAAAATATTAAAATATAAAAAACATTTTGGTGTTAACCTTTTATTTTAGTCACATAGTTTAAAAAATGCAAGTCAAATATAATTAATTTTTGTTCATTAATTAAACGTGAGAACAAAATATTTTCTCTTGATAAAAAAAATGCAATCTTTGATTGTATTGTTCAATAGAAGTTAAATTAATGAAATGGAAAGAAGAGAATAAAACGGTTCTTATTGCCTGTGTTGAAATTGAAAACACATAAAATTTTAGCAAGATATTATTGCTGAAATGGTAAGTTTACCTCAATCTTTTGTTGATATATTATTCTCATGATTACTTTATTTGTCGCTATCATTTTTATTTGAATAGATTGGTTTTATTTTGAGTATGTCAAGACATGATCCTTTAGGTAGATGCGCACGGTGAAAGATAGAATGAGAAAAGAAAGTAGTAAAAACTGTGATACACATGTTATGCGAAATAAATCATAAAAACAATGAAATAAAGAAAGAGATTAAATACTGTTACTCCTTTATTGTAGAAGCATATGAATATTATTGAATTTATTTTCCCTTGACGTCCCCATGTAAAATTTAACATGCAAAGCATGGAGTGAAAATCGATAAAAGCCCGTTTCCTGCTTTTTCAAACAATATGTCCAGCTTTTTTACCGTAACTGGAGAACCTATTAATAACCACACAGCTTCTTCGCATGAATTAAATTACCTGTCCTCTTCGCTTATTTTGTTTGTTACTCAACAAATATGGTGGAAATAACTAATAAATAAGAGTGAGAAGAAACAAGAATAATACATCTTAATTTTTAATAATTAAGAGATCGAAGGAAAGAGAAAAGAGATACAACACTTCTTCATATAAGGGCCTTTCAATCAATGCGATGGAAGGAGAGATTCTCAAAATGGTGCATCCAAGTTATAATATTAAATGAATTGTAATTAATAATGTGATTGGCTGCATAAATGGTACATCCCATCCAACTATTATTCTTAAATGAAGTACTCCATCCGTTTGAAAAGAGTATGGAAAAGTTAACAGTAATAAGCATATATCCTTAAAAGTATTCTTCACTAAGTAGAATCCGAAAGCAATAATAGAGCGAGATTACAAATAAATAGTTGAATAAGGAGCTTAGATTCTCTTAAAAGCTAAAAGTATCTCATACGTTTTAAAATGAAGGTGATGACTATTGCATGGGTGATGATTCACATGCAGGTGTGTCTCCCGGAGAAGGTACGGGTGCAACAATGTCAGACGACGAAGATGATCAGGCAGAGAGCAACGGCAACCTCTACGAAGGCAGCTTCGACGGCGGCGAAACCCTTGGCTTCGGTCCTCTTGTCCCCACTGAGACTGAACGATCCTTGATGGAGCGAGTCAGGCACGAACTCAAGCATGAATTGAAACAGGTAAATTCTTTACAGTATCCATATTTTTTTAAGACTTTTGCGTAATCAATTTGTTTGTGTTTCAGGGTTACAAGGAGAAGATTGTGGACATAAGAGAAGAAATTCTACGAAAGAGACGAGCAGGGAAGCTTCCAGGGGACACCACATCGCTTTTGAAAGCTTGGTGGCAAGCACATTCTAAATGGCCATACCCCACTGTAACTTTCCATATATTAATTATATTCTAAATAATATATATATTATAATAAAATAAGAATACAGATGCATATATTTTTTGTGTGTTTTTAGGAGGAAGACAAGGCTAGACTGGTGCAGGAAACAGGGTTGCAATTAAAGCAGATAAATAATTGGTTCATAAATCAAAGGAAAAGGAACTGGCATACCAATAACCCATCATCCTCTAGTAACACCAAAAGCAAGCGCAAGAGGTATACGTTCATTCTCAATTCTCAATTCTCTCTTCCAAATAACATATGTGTTAACGATATTATTAATTAAATGTTAAACTCATTAAGTTTTTTTTTAGTATTTTTTATTTAACTCAATTTGTCTTGTAGCTTTATTTAAAGATATTGATTACATTATTTATTTAACGCAGAAATTATGTATGAGACATGTCTACAATTTAAAAATGAGGCGTGATCCATGCATAAACCAACTTGCTTCGTCAATTGATTAGATTCATAACATAAGGATTAATTCACTTTTAGTTGATTAATTTATTTAACACTATTTTAATATGAGTTGTTATCCATAAGTTCATCAATGGGTGAGATGATGAAATTCAGACTCACTTCTTCTAGAGTCAGCTTGCCTAACCCGCTTCTAGAATTCACTTAACCTTTTGTTTATCTATTTTATTAAACCTTTTAATAATCTCTTAAAAATATTATTAAGATGGTAGTTGGTAATGGTTTACATTTGATTTGTATTGTAAACTGTGGTTTTTCTTTCTTTCTTTATTTATCATACTAGTTTTTCCAAAAATTAAGACTTGTCGATTCACGGTGAGTCAAGCAAGCCAGGTTTTTTTTTTTCTAGCCCACCAAATGAAGCAACTTATTTGAATAATTTTTTTTCTCAACCTGTCATGTTCAGGTTGAGCAAGTCAATAATAAATTTACACCTCTATTAATATTATGGGAAGAAGTAACATTTTATATGGATAGGAATAATTGCATTAATAAAAATTTAAAAAGTAAATTATGTTTGAAATAAAATAAAAAAAATAGGATGGCTTGAAAATATTTTATGCCTTCATCTGATTGCTATTTTTGGTTGGTAGCAGTGCAGGAGAAAGCAGTAATCAGAGCTTCATGTGAATGGTTGGTCGCATATTTTGAACAAAAGTTATTGGTAATTATTCTTCTTTTATGCGTGAACCTGAAATGGTGAACACTGGATCTAAAGGTAAATTCATGATAAAATTAATCACTGTTTAGAAATAGTATTTGTTACAGAAAATTAGCCTGGTATTGTTGTATATGAGGCTGCTGCCACTTCATTTCTGATATTCATGCAGACACAATTAATCTTTTCCATTTAATGGGTAGCATGCTGATACATATATATTTTTCTTTTTCTGCTTCTTTCAAAAACTATGATTTGGTTCACAACATGAGTTTGTGGTCAGAATATGAGTAAATTAGAATTTGCAAATTAGTTTCATAATCAACCCAAAAACATAAATTTGTAGTAATACTTTGAATCTCAGCCACAAGTTAGATATTCTAATTACAGTGGTTAAACAAAATGGAGGACTAAATCTTTAAAAGTTCGAAGGAGTAGAATAACTACCTTAAGTAGTAAGCACCTAAATATAGTAAAAAAAATCCAATTTATTTCTTAATTACACAAAACTATCGAGTTTTTCTTACCAATTGCTATATTTAACACTTTACATTCGTCAAGTATGTATTTTTTTATATTAAAGTTTGTGCTTTAGGTTTTGATTACATCGTAACTCTGATTCAAATTAGGTTTATTGTCAAATGAATTATGATATCGATATTGATTATAAAAGAAAGATAATTATGAGCATCGGTAGTTTGTAAACCGTCAAAGATTGGATAGGTCTTATTCATGACATAATGAAAATTTTTATTTTTAGCAGAAGACAAATATAGTGGGTTTTTTTTTTTTTTGTGAGAATTCTATGCAAAATTTATTTGTATAATTTCTTGTACACAGCCAATAGATTGGTGTGAATCATGCACAATATTTCGCGATCATTCCATTGTGGTTTGCGCGTGGTTCAAAACTTCTACCTCATTTTTTAAGGAGTTCCATATTGCACGTTATTTAAAAAAAAATTAATGATGACATTTTATTCGAGATTTTAAATATAGATAGTTTTTTCTTTCTTTCTTTGAACCTTCACCTGTAGTAGGTACGATAATAATGAATATAATATACGTTACTTAAGTTAGGTATATTGGTTTCAACTTGCAATATCTCGTACATATATTAAATAAATGTTAAATGATACGTTAACAACTATTTCTTAACAACTTTTCTCATTATATTTTTTTCATTTTTTTTCACATTTCCATTTTAAATGCTTGAATACAAGAAAGAAGAAAAGGAAAACAAATTCTATGAAAGCTTTACTAAGAAGCTCCACTGTTTATTTGGTGAAACCTACATCAAATCTTTATCCATTCAAATGGTGTACAATGTAAACTAATCATCTATAATATAACAATATATTATAAGCTTTCACATAATTTTTTTGTGTGAAATTACTTTAAATATAATTATTTTTATATATAAGGTAACTGATTAATTTTTCTACACCTATCCCATTCTTCTTGAATGCATCTTCCATCAAACAAAATAAATAAGATACCTTTTAAAAATACTAACAGATAAGTTCCGTGTGGATGATGTCTGTGTTTTCAATAGTATAAATAAAAATGAAAGGCATGCAAGTTGCAGGAGAGGGGACAACTTTCCAATTGCATTCCTTCAACTATAGGAATTGTGAATGAAAAGGATTTGGCATACATAAACCAAAGGAAAAAGTATAAATTATTTGGGACGCGTTTACTTTTGGAGTGGAATCCCTTCTGGAATCTCTCTACAACTTCAAATGTGACTTTATTTCATCCTCAAAAAACTAATGGTTTGCGTGAAGAATCCAAATCCTTTTCTTCCATCTCTATCTTAAGAATACCACATTCATTGTTCAAACCAAACTTTGCCCACAAACTTTTTTTTTTCTTGGTGGGTACCCTCTTCGACTACCACTTTCCTTTTCATATCTTGCCATTCAGAAAAATTTAGCAAACTAAAATCGAAATTTTATTAAGAGATGGGAAAAGAACGATATACGATCTTCACACAATGAATATGATAATTACAAGATTAAGAACACAACAAATGATGTTTAAGAAAAGCATGAAAGTATATATCATGATTCATTTTGGCGACGACCTGGAGCAGCAAACCTTGCTGAGAAGCTGTAAGGCATGGCTTCATCTTCACTCTGAGCGCCACTGTTGAAGTTGAGATTGTAGCTGTGTTCATCGTACTGGAACCTGTTTCTTTGCTGCTTCATCTTCTTCCCATACCCACTTATCTTTCTTATGAAAGTCTTCCACTTTGGACCTGCAATCACTTCTGAAGCCTCCTTTGCCTTCTTTAGTTTCTCCACCACCCATGACTCTCCCTCACCACTTTGTTCACCGAGTAGCCCTTTACCCTCTTCATCACGTTCAACCCACCATTTCTTCAACCCAAAACCTCTGAAACAACCACATCCACATCCACTGCTGCTGGCTTCATCGAAATCTTCCTCCATTTCCATCACCAATGGTCTTGCCTCGTGAGATGTCATGTTTTCGTGTGGTTGTGGCGGCTTTAAGAATTGAGAAAAGATTTATATAGGACAAGAGAGAGATTGAGGAGGAAAAGTCAAAGAATGTTAGGAGACACGTTTGAACTTTGAATCTGGAAGTTTCCCAGCAAATATCTTCTTCCTATTCCATGGAGTTTTGTTTCTATTTTCATGCAGAGATTAATTTAGCTTCATAATGTAAGTGGTATATTTAAGAGTTGGGTCTTATGAGAGGAGAAAAAACTGTTTAAAATATATGTCGATTTGATTTGATGAAAACATTAAAAATGAAAGAGTATTTAATTTATTTTTTTAAGTAGTAAAAAATTAAAATAGAAATGGAAAATTAAAAAAAAAATGAGTTTTATGAACTTCATCATCAAAACAAAATTTTGAAAAAGAAATGACACGATGAAGTTGAGTTAAAAACAAAGTAAAAGTAAATAATAAAGCCTTTGTGAAGACGCTAACACTCCTGATTGATGATATATTACTAGCCTCCAAGTGAAGTTATCGTAATTAATATTTAAAATTTTTAATATTTTAAATTTCACTTGCCAACTCGGTGCCATGCTCAATCATGACAAGAGTAGACACACCTTTGACCAAAACATAAAGCACACACCTTCCACGCGATATTCACAATGAAAGTTCAATGAATGCACGCGATTTAAACAATACAGGTACAACTTTTTACAAAAGCAATATCAAAATATTGACAAATTGTTCTCTTTCCTTCTTTTTTTTCACACTCAAATTACACGTTTCGTGTTGAGGGTCGGAAGTGATAGAAAATATGTAGTAAAACTAAAAAACTGCACTTATTGACAACCTGGGAGGTAACTATCTGTCTGAACCAATTAAGGAATCATTTGATCCCCCTATAATATGGATTAAAAACACAAATTAAGGAAAAATCATTTGTGGAGTTGAGTTTGCACTGGAGAGTGTTGCAGCTGTTGGGTTTGTCCTTTGGGAGAGTTTTGTGCTTTGGGAGAGATCTTGGCCGCTATAGATCGCAATTCATTTGCAATCTCAGTGAAGGTTGGTCTCTCTGATGGCTCTGATGACCAGCACCTCTCCATCAACATTGTCCATTCTGGATCACAACATTCTGGAATAGGAGGGCGTAAAGTGTTGCTCACTATACCACCTGAATTTTTTTTTAGCAACCCATCAATTTAACTTGAACCTAGATAATTAAATCACAAAATTGGATTCAGCAGGAAAGTTACCGATAATAGCACCATAGTGCAAATCAGCGTATGGCTCCAATCCAGTCAAGAGTTCCCACATCACAATGCCAAATGAAAATACGTCAACCTAATAGGACAAATATAAAAACACAGAACTTGCACTTAGAGGGTGAGAAACTATCAAGGTATCAAAACAAATTAACCATTCGAATCGATTAAGATAAAGCTTAGACCTTCTCTGAAACAAGGCTGCTGCTTCCGTTCAGCAGTTCTGGAGCCATCCACGGCAGAGTTCCTCTCACCCCACCAGAGATCAGTGTCTGACATTTTACTTTCGACAGACCCAAGTCTCCAACCTGATATCACATGTAAAAGTGTAATAAACAAACCAACTAATGAAGGATCAATCAATCAGTTGCACCATGCTACAAGTAGAGCTGTTTTGACCCAGAAAGCAAGTGTTGAAGATCGAAAATCGGTTAACAAAAAATTAAGAAGAGAAATTTATGGTACTAGATCTTGAAGAAAAGAACCAAGAACAAATCCTAAATCATTAAGAGACTGGGGTTCTGATCCAATACAAATTTATGGCACAGCCAGTACAAGACCTTCAGGCATTATTTTGTTGATGGATGGGTAGTTTGACACAGTAGTCATGTTTTGTAGATTTGGCTCTCAGATAACCTTTCTGGATTTTACGGATTGTTCCTCACATATTTATTTGACCATCCCATGATTAAATCCTGACAGTATAGGGGCTGAGTTTCAAAACTTAACAACTGAAAGAGAACAAGAACCCTCTTGCTTTTTGGGTAAAAACACTAATTCTTAAAATTTGGTTTTCAGACCTAATTCCCCACATACAAAACCTATTTAAAAGGTGAAGATTACTCAAGTTTTAAAGATCTATTTAAGTCATATTTGTAATCAGGTATGGAACCAAATCATCACTCTTGAGACCGCAATTAAGATAGTCGCCAAAGAGACCGTAACTAAGGTAGGCTAGAGGTAACTGCATTTTTCAGAGTAAGATTTAAACATTAAAGCAATATGGAAATTTCCAACCAAAATGTCACACCAAGTATGAAATAAGCCATGAATATGAAGATGAGCAAGTTAGGTTATTTTCAAAAAAAAACACAAACTGTAAGCATTTTAAATGCTAATGCAACACGCGAATATGCTAATGACTTATGATATAAAGATAATTTATTCATCAACCCCCAAGAGGGTAAAATTATCCATGCACAGAAACTACCAAGAGAACAGAATCAGCAGACATAAGAGCATCTAAAACATCAAGCAGAGAAGTTACAACAGAACCAAGGAGCCATGACTTTCAATGGTAAACATCATTTTTCCGACGAGAGGCAAAGTGATGCCAACTAGTACGCAATGAATAATCTTGGGTGAAAAGCCAGTCCTACAAATTCATAGGTGAAAGTTGATGACCCGTCTTCAAAGGAATACCCATTATTCTCTGTTTTGTGTTCATGATACCCATCCCAGATACTGGAGTGCAAATCTGCAATCACTAATTTCCCTCCAAAAAAATGCTGTAGATTTCTAACTAATTTATTACTTTCTACCTTTGCATATTAAGTTTCACTTATGTCATCTGTGATGCACTCTTTCAAAACATGGTCTATACAACAAATATATAAGATATGAAATGTGTAAGGTACATATCCATATATTGTAAAATTAAAATCATAATATATATAATTGTAATTCTGAAATCCAAATTATGACATACTTCTGGACATTAGTACAAACAAAATAAAGTAATCGGGTTCGTCAATCACATCTTATTGTCTACAAATAGGAATAGTATCAACCTCATTCATAAAGAGGAATGATTTCTATCTGTGGTTCATCAAGCGACCATTTTTACTTGTTTCTATATATTGCACACTTCTATATCTGATATGGGTATTGGATATTCATAACTTGATTTAAAGGCTTGGATACTTGACTAATATTTATAGTTGAAGTATCCAAGAGTATTGGCATCAAAGACAAATACTCATCGCAAATAAAAGTACGAGTGTTTCATAGAAATCACATGATGCCAGAATAAACTTTCAGCACAGCAATTATTACCTATGTCTGGTTAACATATATATATCTAGATCATAGACAAAGTCAATCTGAAAATATCACAAACAATATTTTAGTACTTTTGATAGGTCAAATTCCTTAAATCGGACTAAGGCAGCAAACTGGTCATTCTATCTCATCAGGATCCATCAAGGTAAGCCACTTTATTATATTCCACAGACTTTAATCATGGACAGTTATTAATATGAACCTAAATCCTAAACATATATGAAAAAAAATGTGCATAATCTAGCATATCTCATACAAAATACTGGATGCATATCTACCCCACAGTAAGATGCAACGGAACAAAATTCTTGCTATGACATCAGTATCAAGCATTTAAACCTTGCATATTGGTCGGTGTGGATCTCGGAGATTAACAAGCAAGTTGTCACTTTTCAAGTCAAAGTGTACTATGTTTTTTCCATGTAGGTACTCCATGCCAAAGGCCACGTCCATTGCAATCAAAAGTCGCTTGCGCTTTTCAAGATTCCTAGTACGATAACATTAGCATCAAGCATTTATCAATAGGGAAACATATTAAATCAGGGCAATGCAAAGTAACTAATAGACAAAAAAGGAACATGGCCATGAACGTATGCCGAAATTACCTGTCACTCTTCTGCAAGGCATTCCTTAAGGAACCATTAACCATATATTCAGTAACCGTTGCCACAGAACCACCAGGGCCATCAAGCACAACACCGTAGAAAGCTACCACATTTGGATGGTGCAAGTCAGCAAGCTTGATTGCCTCATTCCAGAAGTCATTTCTCTGTTTGATGCATCAACCGAGAATCATTGTGAAGTTAATTCTTAGGTCATGGAAGAGAGTTGGAGAAAATGGAAAACAGAACAATTAATGAGACACAAACCATGCGTTCTTGCTCTGAAGGCTTTCCAGCAAAACATCTTTCAGTAATGCGCTTGATTGCAACATCAGTGCCCCTCCATTTTCCATGATATACGGTACCAAACGTACCAGAACCCAGTTCTGTCTGTTCTTCAAGATCACAGTTCTTTATAACCTAGTGAAGTTTCTCAACAAGGTGTTAGCTCTGCTGCGCTGACAACATAAAAAGCATAAAGAGGAAACATGCGAAAGACATCGAACCTGTAATTTTCCAAAACCTGATGCTGTAAAGCCACAATTTGTTTTTTCTAGTTGCCTGCTCCAGACCTCCTAAAAGGAGAAAAAAAAAATATCATAATAATTCTAATATACTTCATCGTAGAGGAGGGTGGCATACAGAATAGTTTGATCTATTTCTGTAATTACAAGGCAAAAGATACTACAAGCACTGAGGAATATGTGGACAAAATCACCTGAGTTGTATGTCCACAGTTTACATCCATAAGATTATTTTGAACACTGGCATCCTCAATGTTATCACAGCAGGAAACATCTCTGGAATGCAAGTCAGAATTTGAAGGATTTCTTGAGTGCAAAACAGAGGCAGCTACATTTTCCGCAACAGCTTGGAGTTGTTGGTCTTCTGCTGAACCTTCAATGAAGAAGCCAAAACATAAAGAGTATGTGATATGAGATCCATTGCAGTCTACCAGCGACAAAATAACTTATTTTAGGACTTCAACAATTTACGGACCTTTGGCTGAGCGACCATGTTCTAAGGTTAAATTTTGTTTGAATGACTGATAGAGGCTATCATCCAACTGTGCTTCTAAACTTTGTTCCCCAAAGCTACCAGGATCCTCAGCAAAGGGATCCTGGCAAGAAAAGGTTTCTTTCTTCAATGCAGTTTTGCTTTGTCTAGCAGGTGGAAAGAAGGTACCATGCTGTATATTCCATGGATCCTGATTGCTGAACAGTGAGTTCGGAGTATCCTGCACATCTCCAAACCTGACGGATGGAGATGATGAAGATAGTGCTGCATCTTCGGTGTGGGGGTTTCCAATATTCGATTGAGGATTTGAGCCGGGAATGCCCCAAATAGGGGGTTGTGTAGCCTCATTGTGTTCCCCTGACCTGGAATTTTGCCTGTATGAAGAAGAACAAGGCAGCACAGCTGCAATATTATTTTGATTTGCATCAACTATCAACTTTGACCTGCCAAAGTTATCCAGAATCACCTCTTCCTCTATAGATTTATGAGTGCTGTAACCTAAATTATCATTCCCACTGGGTTTATCAGCTGGCAGAAAAGAGTAGTCATTACTTACATAAGCATCAGAATTGTGTATCTTGAAGGTGTCCATCCTTCCATCAATTGGTTTTAGATGGTCTTGTCTAATCCAATTATGTATCTCATCTGATTTAGAAACAACCCCAGTACGTTCATTAGTATATTCATTTGGAGATCCTTGAACCATACACTCTGAAGTTCGCAAAGATGTTCTATCGACCATAGACAAATCATTATTCATAGGTTTGTTAATAAGCACATCTTTAACCCAGTTTTCAACTGGTACCATGTGTTGGTGGCCAACATCATCTAAATAAGACAGTGTTGCTGTTCCCATGAGCTCATCATTTGGAGATTGTTTTCTACCTTTCAATGCATTTTTTTCCTGGAAAAATGAATTCCCGGTGTGATTAAATTCTTCCGGCTGTGGCTCAATATTATGAGAAAGCCCAGTGGTCTCAGTATGATGCACTCCATCAGGAGGTTCCAGTTTGCCAACGACCCTGGGTCTGATCCCAGCCCCTTGTTCAGCATTGCCTTCCTTCAAGGGCGCCATCGCCACTGGCATAAGCCTATTTGATGCTTGAGCTTTTATGTTCTCCTCCATTGGGAAGCTATAGTGACTTGGGGTTGAATCAGGAACAGGACCTGCACCACCACCACGCTCATCCGGAACTACTGGATCAGAATGTGCATGAGGTAGTTTTGTTTGACACATAGAACAGTCCTCGATTCTTCGGAATTTCTCATGACTCGTTGCCTGTTGTTGGGGTGATACTCCATCCGGGATAACAACGCGCTCTTGTGAAGGAACCTGAACCCAGCCATAATTGCCTCCAACTATGACAGGTGATACTTGACTCGCTGGAACCTGGTAAGTGTTGTAGCTAGGTTCAGCAGGAAGCTGGATAATCCTTACCCCTGATGTATTTTCATCGTGGTATTGATCCAAAAGATGCTGCTGTGATTGCACCAAGGTTTGTGGTTGAATAACATTCTGTCTCACACCAGCGTGAGAAGATTGTGGAGCCACAGCCATTTGTACCCCAGGGATGACCTGATGATGCAATGCTAAGCCGGGAGTATTATCATGAAACTGCTGTTGCCTCAAGACAGTCCCGGTCTTTCCTACAAGCTGAGGGTTTGTGAACCTCATCTGTGAAGTAACCTGCACATAGTCCGCATGGTTCATAACCTCCTGGCTAGGATCAACACAAGTCTGATAATAAGGTGAAGGGGATGAAACTTCTATTCCAGCTTGCTGCAATCCAAAAGGCTGCTGGGCCAAAGCAACAGGAACAGACCTTTCTAACTCAACCTCATTCTGAAAATAAGGGCTGTGGGATGGGGTTGGACTAGCCCTACTACCCACAGGCATGGGTATCGAAACCGCAACACCCGAGTAAACCGGTGCACTGGCCTCTGAACTCACCATATTAGCACTTGTGTCTGAGGAAGCTGCTATCACATTATCCTTAGGTGATGACAAGGGCACCCCAGTGACATCCCCTTGACCAGTAATTGAACTATCAAAAGTCTCAGCCCCGCTCAAATCCGAATTCTGGGTTGAAGCAGCACTTGCAACACTCCCCTTCATATTCATCCCACCGCCAAACCCAATCGCATCTGTCATACCAATCCCATTCACAGCATCAAAATATTTCTGCCCGGTATCCTGCAAGTCCCCCAACTGCATCCCACTAGAAACTTCCGTCTCCGAAACAGAAAACAGAAAAACTCTTAGTTTTGCAGAACCGTCGGAAGATTTCTCAACCAACTTATCATACTCTTCCATCATATTCTCAACATCATCGTGACATGACACGGACACCAAGGAATCAAGATCCTCCTCAGGAAGCTGATACTTGATAACCACAGCCTGCCCATAAGTGTCAACCATCTTCTGCACCAAATCATTGAAACTCACATCCTTCCTAACACTGATGATCCTTGTTTGGCCCCCAACATATCTCAACATTCCATCACTAGGCCTAGGCAAAATCTTCCCACCAAAACTGCAGAGAAACTTCACCTTCTTCCCGGACACCGAATCATCACCGCCGCCACCACCCTCATCCCCGCAACCCTGATCGCCTCCACTACCGACCACTCTGCCTCCCCGAACCCCGCCAGCACCATAACTAAAACCACTTGTATCATTGCAGGCCTTCTCCAATCCATTACACCCCACAAGCTTCCCCAAACTCAAAGCATTCCCGGCAAAGACGCGACTGCCAAAGCTGGAAGCGCCGTAGTTAAACCCATACGCCGCGGCAGGGCTCACGTTGGCATGCGTAATGGGGCGGACGCACCACGTTGTGCCGGCGGAGGACGCCGGCTGGTAAAAAAGCTCGCCCACAGAATTCGGAGTCGGCGGCGTGAGGGTGGCCGGCGAAATCATCGGCTCCTCCGCCATCGCGGCGGCCACATTCAACGGACGAAGATCCAATGGAACCGAATTCTGATCAAACGCCATGGGGCTGGAAAAAAAAAAGGAAAAAAGTCCGAGTCGTGATCGCAAGGAAAGTAATGAATGAGGAATGAATGCTGTCGTGGGAGATTGATTAAGGATTAAGGATTAACGATTAACAATTAATGATTAGAGAATTAGAAGTGGAATTAAAACCCTAGTAAAATTGGGGGAAAATGAGAGCGAAAAAAAAAATTGAAGGTTGTAGTAAGAGTGATGATAGATAGAGAATAAGAGAGAGAATGAGAAAAAACGGTGAAGTCCCCAAAAAGGAAAAAATAAGAGGAACGGTCCCAAGCGTAAGCAATTAATCCCTTCTCAGTCTCACTCGCCCCACAAATCAGCCTTCTATTTTGCGAATTTTTATTTCTTTTTTATTTTTTATTTTTCTTTTCTTCTTCTTCTCTTGCTGCTGCTGCTACACATGGAAGCACGCCACATCGGAAAAAATGGGGATTTTGCATCTTTTCCGGCAAAACGACAACGTCACAGTCAGAGGAGGAAGGAGACGAATTTCATTAATTAAATAATCGCTTTCTTTTATTTAATTAACCTGGTTTATTACGGATTCAAATAAAATTTAATTATTATCATTTTTAATAATAACTAATTATCAATTTTTAATTGGGAGTTTTGAGGATTATTTTATTTTGTGGGCCCACCCATAGCTGATTACGTGGACCCTTAGTTTGAGCAATAGAGGAATGGGTCCACCAAATCTTTTTCGCTACCAAACCAAATTCTTCCAATTTTTTTTTTTTTTTTTATTTTTATTTTCAAGAAGATTTTTTTTTTTCAAATGATTTAAATTATATTTATTTAAAGATAGATTAAAAACCAGACAAGGAAGAAGAGCAGTTGAAGATACTTTAGATTAAAAATAAAATAAAAAAATAACCGGTTACTTATCTAGAAAAACTAATTTGATATTAAAAGAAGTTACTTATTAATGTAATAGGTGGAGTTGGAAGTTAACGTGTAGGAAATGAATTAAAAATAGAAAGTGTGATGATTTATGTTGTAATTAAGGATATTGTATTATATATTATTATGTTTATTTTATAAGATTTGTTTCTTTGGTGAAGGAAATGAAGTGGCACATTGCAACTCATTACCGAAAAGAAGGTAAAAAGGTAACCCAACAAGAAATTCCAATTAAAGTGTTAGTTGTAGGTTATGTGAATCTTTTGGTTACTCTTTCATAAGATAATGACACCTTAAATTCTTTAATTACGTTTAATTAAAGTTAATATAAAATAGAGATTAAAGTTCCCGAAGAGGATGTTAGGTAAAGAAGAAAGTGGAGAAAGGGCTCCACACAAACGTCATTTATTTAGGTGGCATTAAGGATTAGCTTCAATTCCATAAAAGTTAACAAATAATCTTTATTTTCAATCAAAAATACAACAAATCAATCTTTTTTCTATTACTTTTATGGATAATGACTTATCCCAAACTCAATTCTGACCACACAATAGGGTTTTAACAAAATTCAAAGTTGTACACTACAAGTGAAACTCAATTGAGTCACAACTCATGCTACTTCTTTATACCAAAATGAAAAAGAGACTAATAAGAAGTATCTTAGTAGTTTTTGTGAGGAATCATAATGCATATATATATATATATATATATATATATATATATATATATATATATATATATATATATATATATTGGGTTAAATATGTTTTTGGTCCTTTAACTTTTAATGAATTTTGGAATTAGTCCATTTTGAACCTTTAGACCAATTTAGTCATTCATCTTTCGAAATACGTGAATTTAGTCTTTTTAATCAAATTTTGTTAGGTTTATTTGATGTTTCGTACGCATTTCAGGATTATATTTGAATTGTTTATACAGTTCGACACAATTTTACTTTAATATTAAGTCAAATACTATTATGAAATATGCTTAAAATGTCAAAGAAACTTAATAAAATTTGATTAAAAGGACTAAATCCACGTATTTTAAAAGATAAATGACTAAATTGGATTAAAAGTTTCGAAATGGACTAATTCTAAAATTCACTTAAAATTAAGGAAAAAAAAAACATATTTAATCCATTTATTTTTCCAAACTTATTAGGTTAAAAAAGCTAATTTAATTTAAGTTTTCATAATGAAAGTCCAACACCAATTTCTATCGTGAGAATGATCTATTAGATAAAATATTAAGAACATCGTGATATAAAGTAATATAAACAACAAAGCAATACATATTAAGTGTAAAATTAAAATCAAATTGATTTTTATTATGCGATAGGAAATAGTTAAATATTTTTCACTTTCTAAATTTAAATATAAAATTAAAATTCGTCGTTTCAAATTAACATTGGGTTAAAATATGATAGTCAAATAACATAAAAGTTTAAACACTAATTACAAATGAGATTTAAATTTATTATAATTAGATTAAGAAAAATATATTTATTTACTTTTAAATATCGATAATCAAATTATATACAAATATATTATAATTTTATATAAAATTTAGAAACTACATGAAAAAGTGAAATTATCTCTAATACCTAATTCCTTAAAGTGGCTTTAGACAGTGTAGATATTTATCATATACTTTGTTAAATATCTTCTTAACCCATGTCTTGAAAAAAACACTTATACCTGAAAACTGCACTTTGACTGTATATTATCATGTTTTGCAAGTACGTTGAGTTTTTGTTTTTTTTTTTTCTTTCTTTTTGAGATTTCAAATTATAATAGTTAATTCTAAAAGTGTATATAAAATATTTGAGACCAAACATCATTATAGTTATTAGTTTTATGCTTTCTTTACCCGTACAGTTATTAGTTTTATATGGATGCCTTATAATTTAACAAATAATTTGACCTTATATTATTTTATTGTGTTGTGTGGGTTTTTGTTTACCAGAAATCATACGGGCATACATGTGTTTTTATCACACAATTTTTTTTTTTCACGAGATAATGAAATTTAAGACAATAAAAAATGAATGAGAAAATGGTACAGAATACATGCATGCATTTTTATCATATGATTTTTGTTTTATTTTTTTCTCCATGAGGTAATGAAATGTAAGGGAATAAAATGACATAAAATGTAAGGGAATAAAATGACAGAGAAAATTTTATTGTCTAAATTTTTTTTATTTGAATATTATTGTTAATTTTTATCAAGGTTGTCGTCGAGAAAAGAGTATGTGAGTTCAACTTTTTTATTAATAATTTAATATTATACAACCTATATGTATTGGAGAGAAGAATGAAAATTGAAGGATAATTTGGTATTTCACACATGAGCATATAAAAGTTATGGGGTGCAGGTGCAAAAAGAAACAACCGTGTAAGAGTCAATAATGGATCTTCTGGACCCAATCAGTATCAGGCTGATAATCCAGAAACCACAAACCTTTGAAATTATGAAGCTTCTTATAATGCAATAAGAGAGAGAAGACATTGCAAATTCCATCTCTTAAGTGCATGGTGTAAGAAGGGATCCCATTACCTTGTCCACTCACCAATAATGAACTGTGGAAAATATCAATTTTATTATTGATGGATACAGAACTGGTTCACAAAAATTTCATGCAGAGAACATAAAATTATTAATTTCATAAAATTAATTTATATAAATAATTTTAGTTAAAATAATAACAATAATAATATATTTAATCTAAATGAAATTATCTTTTTTTGTAATTTAATATTAATTAACTTTATAAAAACAGTCGAAGTCTGTACAACCACTAGTATTTTTATATAGTTCATGCTTATAGTATAAATGTGTAATTTCTTTGGATCAAACCGTTAGAGAAAAAGTTATATTTATTAGTCAGGACATAACTATTTTTACTTAAATATAAGCTCAAATGTCTCAAATGTCACGATTCAATTATGATTTAACACCCATTTGATTTCTGTTACAGGACAATTGATGTCACCTGTATTGATCATAAGAATTGTTAAGGAGGATTTGTCGGTTTTTTTGTATTTCTGGGTCGTTTTGACCATCAATTTATAAAATAGGGTCCGTTGAAATATTTTTTGCGAAACAGGGTCAAGTTGTCCTGGGGGAGGACGACATTAAAGGTGAAGTCGTCCTTCCCCTAACCGATTTCAATTTTTTTTTTGAAAAAGCAATGTCATCATAGTGGAGGCCGGTTTCTAGTTATGTATTCAGTGAAGTCGTCTTCATGGTTGACGAATTCACTTTTAATTTTTATTTATTCTTTTTTGGAACAATAAATTTAGTAATAGGTGATGGATTTTGACTAATGATTATAGCAACTTCTAACGTAGTGATAAGCGTTTAGGCAGATATGGGTGAGAAAAAAAATTGTTTTGCTAATCCAATATATATTTTGCTATGATTTGATCTATTAATGATATATTTTATTAGATTTTTTTTATTTCTAATCTGTATTTATAATTTTACGGATCAGATATCTCTTTTACTTACAAAGATTTTTAAAATTGAAAAATCCAAATTTTAAATGTAAACTATTTTAACCATTTTTCTCTATTTCAAAATTGCAAAGAATCCTAGATCCTTATTCGTAGCTCCTTCTTCGTAGCTTTTTTTTTCTTCCTAGCTTCTTCTTCTTTGCCATTCACTCGAAAAGATGCAGGGACGATGGTTTATAGGTGGTTCACAGTGAAGCTAGTATCAGTGAAAGAGAAGATGGAGTGCTTCCTTCCGCATTCGTGGGACTCCGATTTGCTCCGATCAGACCTCAAGGGATATCACGTGGTGCAGATCTAAGAGGACGAGTTATTTGGTCTTTTAGCATAGTTTCAGTGGCTCGTGCTCATTGGTAACCTTGCTTGGGATTAAGGAGAGCCATTGACCGAGCATTTAATTTAATTTTATATATATATATATATATATATATATATATATATATATATATATAACTTAATAAAAATAATATAATAATATAAATTTTAAATATATGAATATATATTATATATTTTTATTTTTTAAAAAGTAAAATAAAAATTAATTTGATGATTAATAATTGGATTAAAGAGATTAAGATTTTATATCTTGTTATAAGGTTTTTCCACAATAAGTCATCAAAAAAGTGTGAAATAGAAGAAAGACAGATTAGGAAAAAAGAAATTGGAGAACAGAGCACAAATAATGTATACTCACACGATCTCATAAATAAGTATCCTAGTATAATTTATGTGTGTTAGATTTATGATTCTTCCATTACCATATTTCTTCCAAATTAAGTTTTCCCGGATTAGTATGAACTCTAACTATGATTTTAGGAATTAAGTTTCCCCAAATTGGCATGAACCCTAATTATATTTTCTCAAATTAGTATAACCCAACATTATAAAATGTTGATATTTTGTATTTTCAATTGCATACAATGAATTAGTTGAATTGTCTTGAATTGAAATAAAAATTAGAATACTCATTTATGTGAATTCAATAAATTAAGAACATTAAAAATTGAAAAGTTTGAATTGCATAGTTTAAGTAAAGGAAGTAATAAATTTTAATTAAAAATATATATATATATAAAAAATCTAATTTGGCACCCCTAAATATTTTCTCCAAGTTCCACCACTGCTCATGCTTTCTGGCGTACTGCAGATGGAAGTCGATCTGCGTGGATTTGTGACTGTCTCGGTTTTTGGAGAAGTTACGGTGGTCGAGTCTGGTATGCTCTTGTGTGGTAGTTGATGATGTGTAATGCAAAGACGGAGTATAATAGGAGCAGGGAGGGGCCTAGGCCCCCCCCCCCCCCTAATATTTTTGAGTTTTTTCAAAATTATATATTAATTTTTTTAATTTTTTAAAATTTTGAAAATTTTAAAATTATAAATAGTATATTTTAAAAATTGATAATAATTTGTGTCTTTTTATTTTTTTTATAAAATACAATATTTAATGTTAATAAATAATAAAACATAAAATCCAATATAATAAAAAATAAAAAAATATTTAGGTTTAATCAGTCTTCTAGTATTTGATTTCGTCTAAAAATATCAAATTGTCACTAAATTGAAACTAAAAGAACGGGAAGATCAACTTACATTTTTGGAAACAATAACCAAAAGAGTAATTAAACCAAACATTTATTAAAATATTTTTTATTTTCTTTTGTCATTGCCTTTTAAAATTTTGACAAAATTGTATTCATCTTTCACTATCATATGTTTTTTTTTTGAAGAAAAATGAAGTTAGACACATACTCGTTATGTTTACTCTCATTTCTCATTTGTTTCCTTCATTTATCGAAGAAAAAAAAAATGTAACTCTCTCTTGTCTTACTTGATGATGAAATATTACTTTAATAGTTATTAAAATTATTTTTTATCTCATGAGCCTTTTGTATATTTACTTTTTATGATTATAGAAGAAAAAAAATCATGTATTATGTGTTTTTTTATAATCGATTTTTAATTGTGACTTGATTATAATATATTTTTCTTCTAATACTTATGTCTCTCAATATTTTATTAGATTATGATAAATTACTTTTGAATATATTTAAAAAAAAAGCATATCTATGAAGAATAAAATAATGAATTTATTTTGTAGAAGTAGTAAAAGGGAAGCTACACGTGAAGATGAAAACAAGTTAAATTATATTTCTTCACATATTTTAAAGTATTTAAAGCATTATACTAATAATCCAATTTAACGATTCAATTGTTTTATAGAAGAGTCATTTTTTAAAGTGTTATACTAATGGTCCAATCAAATGATCAAAAAATTATATTATTCTGCCCTTCCAAAACTCTTGGTCAAAATCCGCCACTGGTGTAATGGAAGTGTAGCGAGGAAGTCACACTTGTGTGTTGGGAGAAGATAAAGCTGACGTGATAGCGTAGGATTGGACAGATCTATAAAATTAAAATTGAATTTATAAAAAAAAATTGTTGTAAAATATGGATCTAAACTAAATTTGGATTTAGAACTTATTCTATATTTGGATTTGGATTTAAATCTTAATCTAAATATTTGGACTTGGATATTAAAAAGATGTAAACGAATTTTAAAAAAAAAAAAAAAAAGTAGATATAGATCTAATATTTGAATTAAATATTTGACCTTAGGTTAAATTTGGATCAGATCTTTAAAAATCTAATTTATGTTCACCCTTAGTGGCAAAATCTAATTTATGTTCACCCTTAGTGGCAAAGACTAAGTAGACTGGATCACAATCGAATCATAACGCTTGAACTTGTGTTACATTTTTTAAATAAAAAAAAACTACACCCTTACTAATGATTATATAACTTCTGACCTAGTGATAAATGTTTCATCCTAATCTAGTTATGAAAATGAATTCAATAAGTTTTTTAAAAAACAACTATATTTTAGTTAATTTAGTTTAAACGTCATAGTAACTTTAATTAATTTAACTTAATTTTTAACTTTTTTATTTTTGTTTATGGTCGTTCAAAAGTTATCTTTGTTCAATTTTTAATTGATTTTTTTTTTATTTTTACTTTTAAAAAAATTAAAGTCCATCATTCAACATATAAAATTAATTAAAATTATGTTACTTTTCTCGAAAAAAAACACTGAAATGGTCCGTGTATTCACTATTGGGGACCATATGAATTATAACCAAAACATATACCCTTATGAATAGTATCTAGTTTAGGAACTCAGGTATTAAGAATTGATTGCAATTAATTTTTAAAACACATTGAAAAAATAAAGTACTTACTACACTAAAATACTAAACATATAAAAAAAAATTCTAGTTTTTATTATTTGAAACAAGTCGAGGAGTTCATGTTTATCAGTTTCCTTAAAAAATGGTTAAATCCGTTTGCCTTCTTATTCAACGGCATCGTTCATCAATCACCATTAATGTCGAAAGTTTGACTGGCATTTGCCACCCTTCATCACTGAATCAGTGTCTATCGGTAAATAGCGAAGTCAAATGTGAGTCAAGACACTTTTAAGAATAGATAATAGCAATGGTGAAAAAAATAATGTGTCACCTTAATTACAATGGCTCACTGTTTATCATGTACAATAATTCTTCTATTTTTACATATTGAAGGGATTAGCAAAATACTATCGTGATGATTCTTAGATTGTATCGAAAGAATTAAATATTCTCAGTTTTTTTATTAACCTCAAAAAAATGGTGGATTGGTGGGGCAAGCATTTTTCAGAAGAAAAAAAATGAAGGAAAGAAATCTTGGAAATCCCAGTCTGGCAAAGTCCCGAAAACCGTTTGCAACAAGAAGAAGACAAAAGAGAATAGTGTCGTCATCTGTCAGAGATTCAGTTAGGAATCGACCATATCCCTGCTTCAGAGTTCACATTGTTTTTTCAAATTTCAATGCACACAAAAATATCCAACAAACAAACAAGTGAGGGAGGAAGTGAAAAAAACACGCCATCATCATCATCACTTTCGCACTCTCAACTTTTTTTTTTTCTTTTAATTTTTGCCTTTTCATATTCCTCTTCTTTGCATATTGCACTTTTTCCCTTGGTGGATCTCACAATGACGCTATGCTATCTACAAAAAAGCGAATTAAACAACAGGACAAAAACTATTCCAAAAACGACGCCACAACCGCCGTTTCGCTTCCTATCGTCGCATTTTCAGATCTACCGCTGCAACATCCGATTCACGCAGAGATGGTTACGGTGAGGTCTTCGGCGGCGGAGACGGCGGCAATCTGGCGGAGAAGCTCTTGAGATCGTCGACGGACCTGTCGTCGGAGGCGTCGTCTTCGAAGTTGAGTGCGTAGCTGAGCGCGTCGTATTGGAAGTCAGCGGAGTGGCGGCGGTGGCGGCGGGCACCGATGCGGTTGATGAAGTTGCAGCACTTTTCCTTGAGGTGCGGGAAGGGGAAATCGGAGGTGCGCGGCTTGTTGTGGAGAGACGCGCTTCGAACGATTTTGGGCCTGACGCGCGTGTGAGGGAAGCAGCAGGAGAAACAGAGGGAGAATCTGAGCCTGTTGTTGAAGGAGTGAGGCGATCCTGGTGTGGTGGATTCTTCTTCCGCCATGAAGAGGAGCGAGTGAGAAGGAAGAGAGAATATGGAAGATGAGTAAATATAGGTGAGAGTGAGGGAAGAAAATGACGAGAAAGGACAAGAGGTTGCAGAGGGTGGTCACGGGAAAGAAGTGTGTATCTTGGGAAGAGGAACGCACTGACGCGTTTTTGTGGAGGGTATTTACGTGAATTAGTATTTGGAAACATCGTATTCTTGACTATCAGAAATTAGTATGAGAGATTGCATTTGCACAATCATAACGTTTATCCAACACTTGTCTATAGTGGAAAAGCTTTTTTCTTTTCGCCTTTATACTCTTTTATACCCATTTTTTCCTTTAAGATTCCTTTTCTGTCAGAACAACCTTTTTCTAATTCAAAAGGTTGGTGTCTCTCTACTCTCACACCATTACCAATGCCGTGTTAGCCAAAAACTATAGAATTTAATTCTTAATTACTGTAAGTATAGTTAGAATTTGGTCTTTGACGATAAAAATAAGATTAAATACGTTATTATCCTTTAATATCTAATAAAAATTAAAATTATTTTTTAAAATTTTAGATCAATTTAAAAATATATGATTTTTGTTATTTTAATTAAATTTTTTAAGTTTATTTTTAATTTTAAAAATATTTTATAATAGTATTTGAATTGTTTAATTATTTTGGTATACTTTTTCTTCAATATTAGTTGAATGTTAATAAAAATAATATGTTTGAATATAAAATAACATTAATAAAATTTTGTTAAAATAATTAATTCACATCAAGATGAAGGATTAAATATTCAAAATTTTAAAAATAAATTAATTTTTATTTTTATTAAAAATTGAAAACTAAAAATACATGTAACCCCAAAAGTTATTATAATATATATATATATATATAACAAATAAATTTCAACCTAAACTAGCCTAGAAGTACAGACAAGAAAAATTATAAAAACATTTTTAGTCTTTTAAAAAAAATATTAAGGAAAGAGAGTTCTAAGAACATAAAAATAGTGACGGTAATGTGGATTTTAAAAAACAAATCTTAATTATTTTATTAATAAAAAATTAAAATTATAAGATAGTGTTGATTTTTAAATATGACTCTGGTTATTTTATTAATAACAGGTCAAAATTATAAATGAAATTTTTAATAATCAAGTTTTATTTTATAAAAGTTACTATTTTTTAAAATTTATGGTTATCTTTTCTTTATTATTCTAATATGGCTCTATCCTTTTGAAGATCAAACACTAGAGCATAAAACACATTTTATAGCTTAATATTACACCGTTTTCAATCCATCATGTATAAAAAAATAAGTGATGTCAATTTTGAAAACAATACGACAACTTCTATACCAGTTCTAGCTTTAACCGATATACAACTCTTGAAAGAAACACATTTTATATCTATTGTACCTAAAACTGATATAGAAATAAAGGTGGTGACAATTTTTGTAATAATGGAGAAGTTGGTATACACTGATTAGTCATTATAACTAGTATAGAAATGAAATGTTATTCTTCGGTCTCTCCCACTTCTCGCTTTCACTGCTTCAGAGTCATTCTTCCCAACACAATATTTTGTTTTACATGTGCTCTCATGCTTTCCATTTGTCCTCTCTCTCGCGCTCTCGTTGATTATTCCCTATCGTCGTCGTTTGCTATTTCGTCCAAGGTTCCCTACCGTGGTGATGGCTCATTGCAGTCAACGTGGTGACCTCGTGTTGTGGTGGCGCTGGTGGTGCTCGTGCATTCCCTTCTTCCTCTTGCGCTATCACACTCTGTTGTGGTAGTCTCTCATTGTTGGTAAAAGTTTTCCCTCGTTTTGGGTTTGGGTAAAGCATAATCCAAGTAAGTTTGAGCCTCATTATATGTTTTTTGTGTTTTTTCTTAAAGCATAGTTTAATATGAATTTTGTGAAATTTCACTCTGGTTCTCTTCTTCAAATTCGGCTTTGGTCATTTCGACCGAAATCCAGCCAAGCCTGCCTTTGTCGAATTCGATTGAGTATGCCTTGTCCGAAATTTGGTTAAAGTCAGTCAAGTTGGCCTTTACCGAATTTTGACAAAGTAAGATTTAACCAAAATTTGGTCGAATTCGGTTGAGTTGGTCCAACTTTGGCAAAGGTCGTCTCTGACCGACCCGAGTTGAAGTTCAAGATCGAGTGGAGTGGGCCAAAGGTCAGTCAAGATGGGTTGGTCCTGGTTGAAGGTCAACCCTAGCCGATTTTCCTAAAGGTCGAGACAAGCCGACTAAAACCAAAAGTTTAATAATATATTTAAAAATACTAATATATTTTTCATGTTTAAAAAAAAGACCATAGACTGATCCTGACCCATATAACTTTATTGGACTTTTGGTCATGTGGACTTTTTAATGAGATGGTTTTTGGTCATGTGGACTTTTTTGACCCCAAACCACATGGATCAAGACCAAGTTTTGAGTTGGATCAAATTGATTGCTCTACTAAAATTTGAACTATATTGAAATGTATATAAATTTGAAATGTTTTATACTTACATGTTAGTCATTTTAATTATTTTTATGTAGTGTGTGTTTAATATTGAATCTTTAATAATTTGCTAATGCCTTATTCGAACAAGTTGACTTTATTGGATTTGAATTTTTTGTTAGATTTTTATGTGATGTTTTTTCGTTGAATTATGATGATCACTAATTTTAAAGTTTTAAAATATAAAAAATAAATAAAATATCAATTATTTTTAATATTCAAATAACATAAAAATCCTGAAAAAACAAATATGAACTCAACTTTATTAGTTTCATCGTTAAAATGATGAACTTATATAGTATTAGATGTGTTAATAACCAATAAAATACTAATAATCAGTTACACAGGAGTGAAATTTGAACATACATAAATAAACAAGTAAATAAATAAATGTGTACTTCAAAATTCTTGAAACAAATATTATTCATCAACTTCGTCTTTGTAAATTTAAATCTTAATTTTTTTTTATAAATGGAAACGAGGAAAAAGATTTAATATTCTTTACTTTTAATAAATGATTAAAATATTTGCTTAAACATACACAACTATATAAAAATGAATAACATTATTTAATATATTATAATTCCTTTATTAATCAATTAAGTTGTTGTTCTCAATCTGAAACATTTAAGATACTGACTCAATAATTTTTGTGCTTGGAGTTTCATGTTTTATATTCTGAAAAGAAGATTAAAATAATGTCATGGAATGTATATAAACTCTAACCTATCTTTTGAATGAAAAAGGAATGTATATTGCTAATAACTAAAGATTCACTATTATTTATCCTTGAACTTATTTATATTGAAATGATTAATTATGTATTATTTTATCCTTTTCAAGATCATTTGTATTGTATTGTTGTTTAGTATTTGGTGACTAATAAAAAAGTAATGAAAAACATGTAAATAATTATGAAAAATAGTTCCACCCAGGATTATAGAAGTTATTAAGTACTACTAAAATCTCAAGATAAAGCCTTGAAAACCATTAATCTAAATGCATCACGAAACTACATCTAAATGGTGATATAAATGACATTCTCAATTCCCATTTTTCATTTTTGAACGAAAAACAAATTCTGAGAATTTCCTTTTTTTTAAGTCTTTGTCTTAATCTCAATATACATACAATATTATGTTTTAACAATTAAATTTATTGAAGAAGGATCAAACTCGATCAAGAAGGGTGGCTTAACAAATTTATGAAGTTTCAATGAACTCATCGCGACCTTTTCAGCACTGATCTAAAAATAATAACTTGGAAAATCATTGATTCGAATTTGAATAGACAACAAAAATAAATAGTAAAAGACTTTCAATAAAATAATAAATAAATGTGTTTTTATCTTTTAATCTGTAGTAAAAATTGAAATTAGTCCACCTTAAACCAATTTAATATCTTATCTTTAAAAATGTGTTGATTTAGTCATTTTAACCAATTTTCTTTTAAAATTTAATTCACGTTTCAAACATGTTTCTTAGTTAATATTACACTAACCATGTGTTAAACCGGTTTAAATAAATTAAAATATTACAATAAAATGTTTTTGAAACGTTAAATAAACTTAATGAAATTTAGTCAAAATGACTAAATTCACGCATTTATAAAATTGAGTTGAGAAATTAGATTGGTTCAAGATTTTTAAGAAAAACATATTTCAATTTTTACTGCAAGTTGAAAGACCAAAATTATATTAAAAAAATGAATAAGATATCTTGTACAAAAAAAAGAATGAAGAAGTGCAAAAGAAAATAAAATATATTCAAGAAAAACTTGTGCTTTCTAATCTCCTCAAACTTGATGAATCATATTTTGAATGCATTAAACCAAAATGATAGAAAGATGTCTTCCTCACTTCATAAAAGTATTTTATAGGAAAAACAAGATTTCTCGACGAACAAAATCTGTTAACAAGCACAAAATTGTTTGAGTAAAGCAAAACTAAAGATTGCTTATTAATGTAAAAAATCTGTTGGGAAAATATTTATCGATAAATTTTGTTGATCGTGCAGGAATTATATTAATTTATAAAATTATATAAAATAAATATATATATATATATATATATATATATATATATATGTATGTATGTATAAATTATAAATTAGAAGATGATATAAAAGTGTATTATTCAAATGATTTAAATGATAAAATGATTTTAATTATATTTTTCATATGTAAGATCTTTAAAATGTTGAAGAGAAAATAATTCAAGAGAAATTTCATTATTTATAAAAGTTTTTATATATAATATAATGATTATTTGAAGATTAGATTTAATATCAACTATTATATCATTAATATTGTTTAGTTAATTTATCTTATAACCCAGTAGATCAGTAATGAACATGAAATGTTCTATATATTTTTATTGACGAGAGGTTTTGAAATGTAAAAGTTTAATCTTTTTCAAACAGGTTAACAATCTTACAAAATTTATTATTTTTTTGAACAAAATTATTTTACTAATTGTTATTGAATAAATATTTTTTTAATAATCATGGTCATAAAATTTTAAAAAGTTGCAATGACTATGAGTAATATTTTTTGTGGGGAAATGAAATCCAACTCAAAATTATTCGGTTTAGAGTGGGCCTAGTTTTCGTGAATAGTCAGATTTAAAACTGAACCAAATTATTTCGGCCCAAATGTAATTCAAAGGCTTTCTCTTATTTTTTTTATTTTTTTATATTCAAGATGAAATGTTTTGGACAAACGCAATAAAGTTTGAAGTTAGGGGTGGTAAAATTTGTGGGGAACAAAAGTTAATTTACTTTTACAAAGTTATTAGGACATTCTAATGATTCTGGATCGACAAATAATAAATTAAAATAGGATATTTCTTAATCAATTTTCTATAAAATGTCACTTTTGTATTTAATTTTTGGGTTACATATGTTTTTTATCTCTTAACTTTCAATGAATTTTGGAATTAATCTATCTCAACATTTTGGACTAATTTAGTCCTTCATCTTTCAAAATACGTGGATTTAGTCTTTTTAATTAAATTTTGATAGGTTTATTTGATGTTTCGTACACATTTCAGAATTGTATTTGAGTTATTTATACTGTTTGGCATATTTTTTCTTTAATGTTAAGTCAAATACTATTATAAAATGTGTTTAAAATATAAAATAAACTTAATAATATTTAATTAAAAAGACTAAAATATTATTCTCTGACACTATCGGATCTCTTAACACTTGCTCATTTATATGGAATTATCAGCCGTATATACCTTTGAATCAACATAGGATGCCTGCTATTGTGTATGATACCGAGACATTTTCATAAACATAAGTTAATATGTTAAATTACTTTTGTCTACAAAACTCTTCTCCTTTCATTATATACGTATTTTTGTATTTCCATATATAAAATATAGTTGTAAAATCTCATATTTTCTTTTTAAACATACTCTCTTCTCATTCATACCATCTCTACATGCTCACTACAATTCGTATGTATCCATTTAAAATAGAAACAAGATTACGGTAGAATATTATTAGAATATAATTAGACATTATAAAAAGAATGTAATAAATAAAATATATAGACGAAATATTTAATATTTTTGAATTTTTGCATTTATTGTATTTATCAAAATCGAACTATTGTGTCGGAGAATTTTTTTTGTTTTTGCAAGTATCCGACTGAACGAACACGAAAAAAACGAACCAGATGAGCACACTAAAAAGACAATCAACATAATGTGGACAACTAAAACAGTTTAGAGATTAAGAGTATTTTCCAACCTACAAAAATACTATAAAAAAATGCATTTTAACTTACTCGAAAATATAGGTCTAACTCACCAAAAACTGTTTTAATTTTGATTTTTAATTTACATAAACTAAAATGTTATAAAAGCACCGATTTTTAGAAATTTTTTCTTAAAAAAGTGTCACACTACTTATTTATAAAATTAAACGAACTTTAAAACTATTTTAAATAAATTTTTTGTTATTTATATAATTGAAAAATGGAGGATTTAATAAATAATTAATATTCCATTACATTAGTCTGACATGTTAGGTGAACAGCAGAAACAGAATGAAGGTGCAAGGAAAGTTCGAGGAGGGTTTCCTAGAAAGTAACGCAACTCAATCTTGTATTTATTATGATTAACATTTGATTTGATCCCATGTGAAGAGAGAGAGCATCGAAATCATGTCTGGTATGCTTCCAGGAGTTGAATGTGCTCGAAGAAGAAGATTGCATAACAACACTTCTTCTCGTGATTTCATCACTCGCTCCTCTCTCTGTTTGTACGCTACCAGGAATCTCCAATCCCCTCCTTCTTCTTCTTCTTCCTCCTCTCTATTGGTTCGTATCACTGTTATTTCTTAATTTCACACCTTTTTTTCTTCTCTCTCTGCGTGCTTAATGGGTTGTGATGTTTGAATGGAATCAGGAAAGAAACACGGTGAATCAAACAGACCCAGATGAGAATCTGGGTGTAGCAGCTCTTGAAGCCAAGCGCAGATTGGATCAGAGGTTTGCAGCATATCTCACAACAGAAAACACACCACAAAGCAAGAGCTTTTTTCGATGCTTTGCCTCAGCAGCTCAGAGCAAATTAAGATGAAATATTAGATGGGAGTTTATTCTTTTTAGTTTCTCATGTTGTTCCTAAGTAATTATCACGCAAAGAAGAAACAAACTATCAAAAAAATATGAGCTAATTAGAAGGATTAGAAGAGAAGTTGTAGAATTTTGCTGTGGATGAGATAATAAGATTGGGTTGGGAAGGAAGTTGATCGGATCAAATTTATCCTTATTGACATGTGTGTTATCTGTTTATCTATTCGAGATGCGGTCGAAAAATATGGGTGTGGTAGTTTCTGTGTAGGTTTTTTTCTATAAGACGTAACTTTTGATTGTTCAGTTAACCGAACTATTCAATTTATTTATTATTTCAGAAAATAATACTTTATTACATATAATTTTGGGTAAAACTGTAATGTTTTGTCAGAGAACAAAAACAATGAAACGGAAGAGGGATAGATGAATCCCATCAACAATAATTTTGTTCAAATTATAACATTTGTAAAAATACAATTATTCAAATTAGGAAAATAATAGTTTAACATTTTTTTTATAAACTTTGACAAATTATTAAGTAAAAATACTACTTTATCACTTCCTTTTGATTAAAATAAAATAAAATAATAATCTATTTTAATTTTATTTATGGAATCTTTTGTCAAATTTGTTTAAAAAAAATTGTCAAAAAATAATTTTACTTAAAATTATGAGAGTGTAGAATTGAAGAAGTGTTACATGTATCTTTCTCTCTTTTTTATATTAGTTGTGATTAGAGAGGTCAAAATAAGTTCCAACTTGTGATTTAATCTGACTCACTACAGGTTTGAACCACATTAAATTGAGAAAAATTCAATTTTTTCACAAGTAGGTTGAACTGTGTAACCTACCAATATTTTGACATCTTTTAAAATTTGTGTTGTTATAATTATTTACTACTTCTAACTATACAAGTTCACAATTTTCTATTTTTAAATGTGAGAATGATGTTCAATCATATTTGAACAGTTTAAATATTTAATTAATTTGTTGTCAAGTTATATACGTTGATACTTTAATCTTTAACTATTATCTTTATAATAATATTTTGAGAATTATGTGAACACTTTGATTTTACTATTATAATAAATAAATTAAGTCACTTCACTCTCGTTGTAACACAATAAATATATAAAATAAATTAAAAAAACATTCATAAGTGAACTAATCCACTAATCTGTGGTAATCGGGTCAAATTGCAAAAATATTTTGACACATAAAGAAATGAATCGGGTCAAACTGATCATTATTTAGCTCAATCCATAGTAAATCAATTCGTGTAAGTCAGATTAACTCTTTAACGCCACTAGTTGTGATTAATTATGATGTCCCTCTCATTCTCCCTTGACCCATTCCATACTTCCAAATATTGGAACATTGGACCACGAATTATACTAGTTAGGTAAGTTGTGGTATTTATAAATTTGATTTCTATTAAAATTAGTACTTTCAAAAATAGTTTATCACGTTTTATTTTAATATCTAATACATATATTAATTTAATCATAACTTTGTTACTTTTTAAATGAATTTGCGACAAGTAATACAAAAGTTGTACTAATGTGTAATATTTTAAAAATTAACATCTCGTCAAAATAGTGGAGTTATTGTAAAGACCAATTCAATATATTTATAAATAAATAAAACAAAGGTTTTATTAAAAGATACCCCACACAAATAATATCACATATTCATTGATAATTATATTATGTTTCGTACATTTATAGAAAAATGCACATAGATATTTTCATGAAGGGGAACCAAAGTTGAGTTTACCTTTTATAAACGATGAATAAAAACTATGTCAATAAAAAAGGAAAAAATAGTAACAGTAAAAAAACTGATTAAATGCTGATAAAAAAATTCAGTAAAACAATGTAAAAAATAACTTATTCTCATTGGATTATGAAAAGGAAAATAATTAATGAAAACAACTTGGGACTTGTCACATGCATAGCTGTTTCTTCCACATTCACAACGGCTAGTTTGTAATTGTAGCATGAAGTGGCTGTTTATAGTATTCTTCGAAAATTCAAAATCTAACCAACTCATAATTTCAGACACCTTCTTCAACTTCTACAAAACTAAAAACATCATCACTCTTTTGCCACAAAAGTGAAATTCTCTGTTCAGAAACCTTCTTCCAACTTCATCGATCCATAATGGTGTACTCCTATTACACACCCACCTACTATTCAACCCTCCATGACTCCATCACCTCGCTCTGCAAGACCATTCTTCCTTTCAGCTTCAAGAAACGACCTTTACCTGCGGCAGAACACAAATTGTCGAAGCTGCAATCAGACAACCTTAAATGGCAGCAAGACTCTTTCCACCAGGTGTTGAACTTGATGGGTCTCCACAAAGAAGGCATCGTGGCTGAATCTGAGGTTTCAGCCTTCAGAACTCACTTGCTAGACACCCTCATTGCTTCTCCTCCAGAACAAGAACACCCTGTTGTACTAAGAGACAAGCTTCTCTTTCTCCAGGTCAGTTTGAATTAGAGTAAAGTTTCAATGAAAACAAATCTTTGGATGTTTTTTTAGTTTAGATTCATCATACATGATTTAGAATCAGGTTTAGAGTGGCTTTAGGTAGATGTTCACGTATTTGGTTTTTTGTGGAACCTTTGATTCTAGATCTAGAATTGATTTTGAATGTAATAGTTTAGGTAATTATTTGGATTATATGAAACACTAAAACAAGCATTTTTAAAAAGTTAAAATTCACTATCAATTTCGCAAAATGTTTGCTGAAACTTGAATTTTTCTGTCACCAGGAACTTCTGTATGCGAAGTGCATTTCTGAAGAAGAATATCATTCTTCTAAGAGGCCATTGCTTCAGAGGCTGGCGGCTCAAGGGGCTCAGATTGAAGCCAGGGATGTGATAGTGGCAAAGACTAAGGAGTCAAAAGAGAATTTGGAAGAAGAGTGGTCGGTGATTGACTTAAAGGATGAGAAATGCTCCGTGAACAAAGAGAATTCTGGTTGTAAGAACAGATCTAATCAGGGATCATCGATGAAGCAGATTAAAGGAGCAACCTCGGTTTTTGGCTTTGGCAAAAGTGGAAAAACCGGAACAGAAAAGAGCATATTTGATTCACCTTCTTTGTCAGCCAAAAATGAAAACCCTTTCTGGGATGCTCAAGCAAAGGGAGCACAGAGTGAAGGAAGTTCAATTCTTATGAAAGAAAGTGAACCTCCAGAAGCAGTTAAGGAGAGTAGTGGTTTGGAGAAGTCGAAGAGGAAACCATTCAGGGCTTTGTTTCATAAGGAGCAGAGAGAGACACATAATGGTGAGCAAGATCAAAGATCAGGGAAATTAGTTAAAAAACAATGGGGGTTTGAAGGATTCAAGAAATGGAAGAGAAACGAGACAGAAGATGAGACATGTTCTTTGTCGCGTAATGAGAGGTCAGATAATGAGGCCTTTTCAGGTCCCTTTGCAAAGGGATTTGGTGAGGGACCAGACACTAAGTTAATGAAGAAGAAGTTGCATTCTGATGGTTCTCCATCTGATTTTTTCATAGATAAGGTTTCACGATCCTCCCTTTTGAATCTCATTTCCTTATTCAGTTAATTTTAGGCATGTAATGCAAAAACTTTTGTACACCATAAACAGGTTTTGGGAGACAAGATAAAAAAGGAGTTGTCTAGAATTCAGACAGAACTCAGCAGCACAAACCCACATCTTAAATTTTCGTGAGTACAAACAAAACAATGTCACATCACATGTATTTCATTTTTCTTAGCTTTTTGTTACATGTGAAATTTGACGAGTTACTTGTACAAACAGGAATGATCAGATTGAAGCAATTTCTACCAGAATTCCAGTGGACAAGGCCGAGTTGAAAAACTACTTTCCCAAGTGAGTCAACAACACAAACCCCTCTTTCATATATCTTGAAATTTCAGCACTGGATAACTTGTTTTTATGTAATTTTGAAATTGAAGATCCTGGTGTGACCGATATGGTGATGTTGTGCTGGACGTTGTGAAGAAGGAATTCAAAGACCATGTTGCGGAAATGGAGAACATGCGCAACGTTGCGAGAGGAAGACACGGCAACTCTAGGCGCTGGACGACAACAACAACATTTGACAATGACGAAAACATTCATCCAAACCCTTTTGGTCACCGTGAAAACTCAGTTCGCAGCAGTAACATCAATCCATTTTCTCATGGTTTTGCTTAGTTTAAGGTCTGGATCATGCTTCCTACCTGCGAAGCTCTTCCGTACAGTAACCGTTGTATTTGAGACAACAAACCTAGAATGTGTAATTACTGTCTCTATTATCGATAACCTACTTCCCGCCAAGGCTATCAATGTTTCTACTCTATAATCCTGCATTTCTGGTGACAAGTCAAAATTTGTTCTCTAAGTTATGTTTTGCCTTCAAATTTTTACTTTGTAATGGTGTTCGCTCAAACATACAGTTATTATTTGATGTTTCCCAGATTAAAGAAAGGTTCACGCATAATTTGGAGACAAAAAGTCAAAATCTTTTACTCTAAATCCTGTGTGATAAACAAAAGATTACTTTGTTAATTTAGGATAAAATTACTTCATTATTATAAAACTTCGAACTTCTAATATACATACAAAACATGCAGCATATTAAAATCTATGCATTATATAAAAAAAATTTATAACAAATATCTTCGAACATAAATTTTTTATATTTTTTTATTTGCAAAAACAGTATAAACTGAGGTTTTGTAACATATTCTAATACATGTATTGTATAAGAATGATGTTTATATATAATTGATATTTTAAATAAATGAATATCTTTGAATATTTAAGACATATTTTCTTTTTCGTATGAACAAATTAAACATTGAGATAAGACTTAATTGTTAATGATTTACAAATTCTTTACCAAAAAATATTAAGATTATATTTAGAAAAAAATATATAAAAGCAGAAACTCAGACAATTGATAAGATTAAGTATAGAAAGAAAATACAAATATAATATATAGATGATTGAAGGAAAATTTTAACTAATTCCAGAAATGGCGTGTGAAATAGACATACATACTTAAAAAGTATCAGAAAATAATTTTTGATTAAAATTTGGACCAGAGTTGTGTTGAGGTTTTCCCATAAATGAAGAACAAAACTGAAAAATCATTTCTCTCACAGTATTTTTCCATTCTTTAATTTTCTATTATAGTGACAAACTCCATTCCTTTTGCTTCTTTCGGTTCCATGAATGGAAAAAGAAAAATAAAGATCCACCCACAGCATAAATCAGCTCTGTAATATGGATGGATATGTGCTAGAAAAATAAGATTACGGAATCATCGTAAAATTCTGATACAAAATCTCACTTTGTACTCAAGACTCTAAAAAAGTTTAATGCATATCATTGGCAGTGGCCGAATATGCTTTAAGCCATTATTTTTAGGTATTATAAGGTACAGTTCGTATCAATTTAGTCTCTTAAAGATCTGTGATGTGAAATTAGTCCTTTGAAGATTTTCGGTGACACCAAAACAGTCTCTTGGTGAAGTTTGTGTGTGACAATAGCTTGAACAATGTTGATGCCAAATGTGTATCTTTAAGAGGAGCCAAATGGAAGCTTGGTCTAAATTTAAATATTTACATTTTATGTACAATTTCAGTGAGATTGCACTTCTGAGTTGGTAGAAGACTCTGTGAACCCTCCACAGACATTGCCACGGCACAGAGGACATACACTGCATAAGAGGAAAGCTACATAAGTTGCTACCTATGAAATGGAAATAGGTAACTATGAAAAATAATGATAAAAGAAGACTAGTTTTAGTTATAATGACAGTACCCGTGTATTTCTTTAAGCCACTTATCCACACATGACATGTGATACTCGTGGAGGCAAGGAAGAACTCGTATTTGGTCCCCTTCTTCGTACTCCGCCAGACATATGTAACATCTATCATGTTCCAAATTAGTGTTCAAGGTCAAACAAACTATCATACACTTCAACCATAAAAGGCTAACAAACCATAACATGAATTTGAATTCTCTACTGGGTTTGTCTGTACTGTTCCTTTGTTATGCTTAAAATACACTGATGGATAGTGACTTTGTTTAATATATCAAAATCGGTGTATTTTTAATGCTCAGTAGAGGATTTCACTAAAAAATCCAGCAGAGAATCTGAATTCACATTATCACATTACTTCTACACATGTATTTGCTTAAAAGAACTAGGATGAGGACCCTTACTGTTCAACATCATTGCCTCCGTCAGCCATTTCAACCTTTTTGTGAGATTTCAGGGGAAAGGAATCAACAATTGATTCAGGGGCAGGGAGTGAGACCATGGATAGAGACAGTGATCCAGGTTGTCGATGGATTTCATCTAAAACCTGCAATCCAAAACACAAGATGAAATCTCAGCACTACAAAAACTAAACTTTTAGATGTATAGGGTTTAAACAATGCAAGAAAAAAAGGAGTGGGAAGCTAAATTGAATCAATTCTGGCAGCAAACAGTAAATATGAGAGAAGGTTGAAACCTCAAACAAAGCCTCAGCCAGCATGACTATTCTTGAAATACTTGCTCGAGTGCTTGATTCCTCAGCCATTGGGGAAGACTCACATGAGCACATGCCATCTGCATGGAGTCCTAGTGGACATGAATTCCATCGCCCAATCTCGTCAAAGCCGCCACGAAGCCTATCCCAGATCTGTAAAAGTAATCAAACAGCTTAAGCAACATGACAGAATGGGGTCATGAACCCAGGAACAAATCCAAGTATGTTATATAATATAAGCAGTTTGAGGCATTCTATGCTCCAAATTTTCAAAATCACCTCCGATCTCGAGTGCCGCATTCTTCGTTCATTCAATCTGTGAATTCTACTGCCCATGTATGCAGAAGCACCTCCAACCCCATCATTTGACAAATCACCACCAAAATCAACTAGCCACCGATCTTGAGATCCAGGATCATCAGCGCCTCCGGTAGAGAAGACAAAGGTTGGAGAATCACCGAGCCTTCTAGAACTACGGCGTGAAAAAGCATCCCAAAATAACCTTCTTCCATTCCTTCTAACGTCATGATCATTGGCATCAGCATTGCTTCCAGACAAAATGTTGGAAGATATTGTGACTACATCAACTTGAAGCACACTATCGTTTCCTGTTCCTCTTTCCCGATTGGATACGAGAATGCCTAAACCTGAAGGTATTGTCTCACGACATGGTTCTTCTTCTGGCCCTTGAGACGTTGCTGCTGAGTTGGAACCTTGAGAAACAAAGTTGGAAGAATTCTGGATAGATATGAATGCACTAGTGTGATTCTCAACTGAAATTTCCCCATGCTCCTGAGGGGTTGAACTTCTTGGATGCACTGTCTCATTAGAGACTTGAGAGACACCACCACCTCTAACCACTGGATTATTAACGTCATTAACTACATCCTTGTTAGCAGAAACATTTACAGAGACTGGATCTGAAGACTGCTGTGCTACAAATGAAGTACTAGCTGTGTTGCTACTATCACTACATGATTCACGACCACTATGACCAGCACTACTTACCTGACAAGGAGGGGCTTGCTCCTCATTTTCAGACAAGCGATTCCTCTGAATCTGTGTTGCAACGTTTCTATAAGAACTTCCAGCACTAGTATTCCCATGGAACTCGGTTCTCATACCAGATGAAGTTGAAGTTTCAGCAGGGGGACTGCAGCTAATTCTAGCTTCTGTACATGATAAAGATGATTCCTCAGTGACTTTATGAATTTCACCATCAAAATTTCTTGCTAAATGAACCTGAAGTTCAGATGAATGTTCTTCCATCTAAAAACACAATATAAGAATATCACTTCCTGCATCAACCTCTCTTCAACTATTCAAACAGTCTTCCCCATTAATTTAACATAGCTAGTGCACAGAATTTCAAACAATACTAACAAGTTATGTTTTCCTCACGAAAGTATTCGATAATCTTTGGAATGCATCTTTGTATAGATTCAATATTGACCAACTCGTCTCCAAAATCCAAACAAATCAATACAAAGTAAAGGAGAGTCACTGCTAGCCAGTGAATGGAGAAGGAGTTCAGTTCAACATCTCGTAAATTGTGAAATTTTAAGTTTTCCAGATGTTAGAAATTTGCATCATTTACTGAACCATTAAAACCACCCGGGGAAAACAATAACAATAAGCCAAACCCGATAATTGACAAAGAATGATACAACGAGCAATTAGGCGTCAACAGCTGATTGTTCCATTGATTAAGCTCAAATACGTCAACCCGTATAATTCAATTGATAAATTACCAGATTCTAAAAGCTCCAGCAACTATAACAATCAACACAACCCATAAACTGCGAACAAGTTCATGTATAAAAGATGATCTCACACGATCAATTCCGGAAAAACAAAACAACTACCCAATAAAAAAAATCAATACTTTTACACAAAATATGTCAATCGATTAGCATACACAAAAAAAGGGGCCACGGATTTTAAAGAAAACAGGCACATATCAGATATGCTTTACTTTTATTTATCCCTGTGATGAAGGAAGGGGATGAGATGGATGAAACCCAGATGTGAAAAATGAAATTTTTGAATTTTAAAAGTGTAGGAGAAGGTGAAAAAGGAAAAGGGTGTTAAGGAAATAGGGTGGAAGAAGGGATTTTGGGGGAAGATGGAGAAGGGTACCTGATGAATGGAGCGAGAGGTGGAGGTGCCACATAGAAGAGACGATAATCTGAAACGGTTGACCCTGTGAGTAGAAGAAGCAGAAGGGCGAGTGGAAAGTCTACTGGAGGAGGAACCCATGATCTTGAAGAGAGATAAGAAAAATAAGAGAAGAGAAGAGAAGATTAGAGACACAGAAAGAACACACCACAACCAAGTAGCTAGATGTAAGATGTGGATGCTTATTGCTTCATCACAATGGAAAGCATACCAACTTGGAGCTTTTCTTCATTTTCAATTATTTCCCTACTTTGGGGGCTCTCAATTCAAACACTCATAGAGTGTTTTCTTTCTTGTCTTTTTAATATTACCACTTTCTTTTCTCACTTTTTTTTCTTTCTAAATCTGTTTCAAAATATGATAAATAATATTCTTTAGAGATTAAATGTATTTTTAAGTGAAAACAAATAATGCATAAAATTTCAACTAAACATTCATTTAGAGGCTCTGAAAGGTTAATAGAGATATGAATTGTTGAATTATATATTATCATTATTATCTACGCAACAGTGGTAAAAGTAATGAATGAGATGATGTTAAGTTTGAAAATAAAAGGAAAAGAAAAAGAGGCAAATGATAATAGCAGAAGACAGATTGGAGAACCAAAAAGCCAAATCTATAACAGCTAAGAGGAAGTAAAAATGTGGTCTGTTTTTTGTTTTGTTGTGTAATTGGTGATAGATGTGGTCGAAATAAAGAGAGATGCGTGATAATAGAGCATAATAATTTGCCAGGGTCATCAAAACAAAAATTGTTACTTCAATCAAATCTAAGTAATTTATAGAAAAACAACAAAAAAACAATGCTTTGTAACAATGTTGTATACGGTACACTATTGACTTTGTTCGCCAAACATAGTTGCCCGTTTCTTCTTTCTACCATAAATGATGAATAAACAAACCCTTTGTTCCTTACTCTGTTTGAATTTAAATTGGGTACAACGTCACATGTTCTTTCATTCTCTGCAAACGTGTCACCTAAACTATCTCTCTTTTTTCTTTTTTTCTTTTTTTCTTTTCTTTTCTAGGTTCTTTCTTGACATGTCAGTTCCACGGCTCAATTTGTACGTGAAGGGTCAGGTTATGTGATAAGAAAATGGTGTTTTAAAATTGTTATATTAATTAATAACTAGATAGTTGTTATTTGGTAGTGGGTTTGGGGAAATTTTTTAAGGGGGCAGAAAAAATAATTACTGAAAAAATGTTGCAATTTTTTTATTTTAATTCTTCTTGCCGTTATATCCGTACAAGTGATATTTTTGAAATGAAATTGATCTTTACCATTGCTTTTGTGTCAACTGTTTACTATCCCAGCACATGGTTTGAAAATAATTGTCAAAGTAATAAAAATAAAACTTGGTCTACTTTAACTAATGGAAGTATGTGCCAAATATTCAAATAAGCCGACGGGTTTTATGACAAAACGGGTTAATTTGTTCTCTTTAGATTTGGTGTGTTCGTAGTCAGTAAAAAATGAATAGGATGAGAGTGGTATGTCAAATACGGGTGGTAAAATGGATCGGATTCGATGCACTAGTCTACCAGCTTGTGTTAAAAATAATAGGTTGAGTTGAAGTTTAAAAAATATTTTATTTTATTAAATATATTTTTAATAATAATTTATATGTATATATAAACAAAATTAAAAAATTTGAAAACAAATTAAAAAAATAAAGAAAAAAAAGTGGACAGGCCAGCTCGGTCCGTCTTATACGGGATGGGTTATAATTATTGACTTGTTTCTATTTGACGGGCCACAGACGTGTCGGGCCAAAGCAGGCGGGTTGGCATGTTTGTCACCCTTACTGTCAAACAGAAACGAATCAATCATCATAACTCATTTCATAGATGACGGGCTAGCGGATTTGATCGAACTGACCCATTAGTTATTTTTTTATTTTTTATTTCTTTTTAAATTTTTTAATTTTCAATTTTCAATTTTTTATATATAAGTATAAATTAATATTAAAAATATATTTAATCAAATAAAATATTTTAAAAAAATTTAATTGATTAATTAATATTTTTAATTAGATAAATTAAAATAATTATTACATTTAAATATTAAATTACTTCATTATAACTAATAATTAAAATTTAATTTATAGATGTTAATGATTTAGATTATAATACTATTATATATTTACACCTTTAAAAATAGAATATAAAAATTAATTTCTTAATTATTTTTATTTTATTTTTTAAAAATAGACCAACAAGTTGAGACGAACTAATTCGTATTTTGGTTCGTCAAATTGATATACTGAACGAAATAGATCAGAATGGATTGACAGATAAAATCTTCAACTCAGCCTATTCTTTTCAACACAGACTAACAAGTTAGTCATTGGATCAATATCGTTTTACCGCTCCTTAATTTTTTATTTTACTTTTATGTAGTTTTTCTTTTTCTCAATTTTGTTCCTCTCGTAAGACAACCTACAATGTTTAAAATACATACATTACCCATTTGATATGTGATAAGCTTTCTCAACATTATTGGCCTGAAAATTTACTTTATCTTTTATGTTCTTCTAGACATTTATTTTAGAAATTAAATGGCACGTGAAAAAATTAGTTTGTTTTTAGGAATATTCAAAGTAAAATCTAAATTCTATGTTAGGTAGACTTTATAAAGATAAACACTATAAGAAAAAAGAAAAAAAAAATTAATATTTTGAAAATCTTAGTTAAAAAGTTACGTTAATCTCTCGTGTAAATTATCCTTAAAAATAATTGTTTATTATTTGTTAAAACACTCGGAATATTATAAATATCATATCGCCAAAGTTAGTTATCACAATGCTAAAAACACAAATTATTGTGAAAATCAATTTCTTTCTAAGACAATACAGTTGTTGAGTATAGTGAATGTAAGAAGACAACTTCATTCTTATCGTGATAATGTTAAGACACATCACATATCAATATCCATTTTTAACTATTTTATTACTTAAGTTATTACCCTAAACAAACATTAGTTATTATGTGCAAAACACTCAACATAACATATTGTGAAAAAATCGATGCATTTATGCAAAAACAAGTTAAATGGATTTATATAAAATTGTTTTGATCTATGTACAACATTGGTGAAACACAAAAAAGAAATCACTTGAATTACGGTAATTGAAATACCAAATTCAAAAAATAAAATTAAGTAATTCAATAAATTTTAATTGTTTTATTTAATTAAAATAATTAAAAATACATCCAATTCAAATTCAATATATTTAAATTAAAAAAAAAAATGTACTCCTTTTCTTTTTCCCTAAACTACGGCGTGATAATAAGTTGTGTCGAAATCATTATTCAAATGTAAATTTAGGTAAAGTATTATGAAATTCCTATTTACTAATTTTTATCTGAATAAATTTTGAAAGTTGGATAGATAAGAGGTGAAATTGTTTTATATTTAAAATTTGTAAGAAGTGTTATTATAGATACATAAACCTGCAAGTGGAGCTTAAATTCTTGGCATGTTGTATGATGAATGTTAGTTATTCAACTACTAACAACAAAACCGACACATTGACTAGTAGATTATTAGAAGATAAGGAAGAAGTTATTTACTTTCGTCGAAAATTGCAGTTTTTAGAAATTAGTGGTTTCAATATATATATAAGCTTTCGTTCAGCCTCAGTGTCTGCTTCATCAATTCAACGAAGAGAAGAAACATGCACAACCCTCCCCCGCCAGGCCCTCCAGGCCCACCCGGCCCACCACCTCACCATGGCCCGCCCGCTCCTGGTCATCACCACCAGCCCGGCCCATCACCTCACCATGGCCCGCCCGGGCCACCCAATCATGGACCTGCTCCGCCGCCAGAAGCTGCTCCTGGGCCACATGGCCACCACCCTCCGGCCCCTCCACCACGCCACGACCATCGCTTCTGATGCAATTATGCATATGGAGCTTATGAATAAATATGGTTATCCTACATATGTATGATGTGTTATTGAAAGTGCTTTTATTTCATTTTGGTATTTTCCATCGTATCTGATCAGGTGAAATACGGATCTATTATTTTAAATATAATTAAAACGGTATCCACATTTAGGAAGTTTTGTTGTTCGGACCACGATTTCATTCAGCAGTGAGTTTCTTTTACTGGTTGCATTTTTTTTGTATGCTACGAATATTTTTAATTTTAGAGGATATGCAAAAATCAATACACAGTAAATTTAAAGATCGTTTGCAAACAGAATAAAAAAATCACATGGAAAATCTCTTATAGCATAAGAAACTCGGGAAACTAGAAAAGTGTGATTGTTGTTAGTGATTATAAATATATCATTTATCGATTACAATACTATTCGAACCGATGTTTGCAGAAAATGTAAACGCAGTTTATGTTCACAAAATCAATATTTTATTTATTGTATTTATTTCCGTCGTATGAATTTTGTGTTCAAAAATATATCTATAACTATAAATACATAAAAGAAACAATGACATTTACCGACCACAAATACTAAATGACACACAATATTACATGTATTAAAAAGTTTATCTTATAAATAAATGAATTTGTTAAGGTTTAATAATTTTAACTCATTTAAATTGTTTTATGTTTATTCTACAATATTTACTTCAATCACAATCATACTTAAGACTTTAAAAGAATGAAAAAAAAAACTTACATACCTTTTTGGTCATCATTTTCGTAATGTTTGTTGCGGATTGTTCTCATTTGGACAGAATGTTTAAAATGGTCTTTTCACCGAATGTTTAAAATGGTCCTCATTTTTGTAATTCGTGTTTTATTTGGTCATTTTCTGTAACGCCGTTTAAATCATTAACGAAGAATTGTATAGGTGACACGATTTATATCAGGGTGTGTTACGTGTATTGTACAGGTGGCTAATTAACGTTAATTTTTCAATTTAGGGTAAATTTTGCAATTAGGGAAATTTCTTCATCTTCGTCTTTCTTGAGCTCGGAATGAAGTGGAGAGTCAAACATTGTACTGCATTTGGACTTTCCTTAAACTTCGTCCAATCTCACTTTTCCCAAACATTGATGTAGTGCATTTTGATGATGATGAATTACTGTTATGAATTTAACTTCTTCCAAACTTAGATCAATTTAATTTTTTCCAAGCTTAGATCAATATCACTTACTTTAATGCTTAGATTAAGATGTCATTTTGAACATGTTGAGACTAATATCAACATAATCAAACTAATTCATTTCTTCATTTAACAATAATACAAAACAGACTGGACTTTAAAATCATTAATATGCCTCATTTGTGTCATGATGATGACATCTTTTCATGGACACCACCATTTGAAAAAGTTGTAGCCCACATTATTCGAACCACCACTATGTAAATCAATAAATCAAAAATTAAAACCAAATTATTATTAACACCAATTTATTATTAACACAAAAATAAAAACAAATTATATCCAAAATTTTCTACCAATATTAATTGGAGTTCTTGCCATCCTTAAAATTGTCATCTCTCCGCAACTACAAATTGGGGTTAATCCATTTCTCATTGAACCACCAACAATGCATGAAGAGATACAACACGGTTGCCTCCAACGATTACAACCAGAGGTAAAGGAAAAAAATTGGGACCGTAACATACCTATATAATGGGATTGCAGGAAGAAGAAGATTGCAACAACACCAATTGGGAATGGAGGAACAAGATTGTCAAAACTCACCAACTGCCCAAATATTCATTACCAAAACCCTAGCTCACTTGTTTAACCCCAAATATCTAATTACCACACCTGTACAGTACACGTAACACATCCTAATACAAACCGTGCCACCTGTACAATGCTCCGTTAATAATTTAAACGGCGTTACAAAAAAAGGACTAAATAAAACACGAATTGCGAAAATGAGGATCATTTTAAATATTCGGTCAAAATGAGGACCATTCGCAACAAATACTGCGAAAATGAAGACCAAAAAAGTATTTAAGCCAATGAAAAAAAAATGACTTAATGAGATGTTGTTACTCAGGGAATAATGTAGATAGTGTATAATTTATGAGATAGGTAAATATAAAATTTGCAATTTTATTTAAAGAAAATGGAAGATGAAATTTAGTAGAATTATTCATAAAACTTAGACAAAAATACTTTAAAAGAGAATACTTAAATTACAGTGACACACGTGTTGTTGTTCTTCTTGTTAAATAAATTAAAATACCTATTTCTTATATGAGAAATAAATAACACTTAAAAATTAATAATATGTATAAAAAAAAGGACAACACTAAAGAAACAATGGAAAGACAATTAAATTTAAATATATTATAGGAAATATTTTTTATTAGAAGACCACAATACTTTTAAAATTTATATCTTATCTTTTCGTAAATCATACTTAACAAAATAACGACATGATACTTTACATACAAATTTAATTTTTCAGATTTCTCTGTAATTGGTTTTGTTAATTTTTTAATCATGAAATATGAGTAGTATATTTTCACTCTCAAAAATTTTTCGTCCACCTTCAAAATTTTCAAAATTTTCAAAATGACAATTTAATTTTTATAAAAGTGACTTCCCAATTATATGTTTTGAAAATTTTGATGACAATTTTTTTGTGTGAGAATAGAAGTCCCACATTGGTGGGAACTTAGTTTGGGATTCATTTTAATGTTATAAAAGGAGTCCAATGTTTCCTTAGGAAATCATCCCAAAGTCTCTCCCTCTCTATTCCTTATACTTTAT